>OFEU01000024.1_pt1 | contig 276333 bp, 261 predicted proteins | sample 1521221 | NCBI WGS metagenome assembly OFEU01 (sample SAMN03766357, study PRJEB24113) | microbial mat metagenome | isolation source: enrichment culture HLUCC-O from microbial mat sample contains cyanobacterium... | reverse complement strand
AAAGGTGGGTCAATTTTATTGGCCAAAGGTGGGTCAAAATAAATGGCCATTGACAGCCGTCTGCCAGTCCTTCGATAATGGCTGCTTTGGCAATTCGGTTGGGCAAGACGGCACCGCAGCGGATTTTCAGGGGTTGGGCAAGGAGCGATTGGGGCACCGCATCATCCAGTTTTTTTTCGTCCGGTCAGTCAAGGCCGACTCATTGTTTGTCCAGTGTATCAATGTAGAAACCCAAGTTACGTTCAAGCAAGACCGGCAAATAGTGCAAAGTCAAAAGTACGATGGGAACCTTTTGACAAACCTCCTATTCTTAACAATTTACACAAAACTTACTATCTGCGAGCCATCCTTTCGCAGCAAATATCCGTAAGCTTTGTAGACATGTACCGGCGAGTATTCGCAACAATAAAGGTGATTCTATCGAAATGGTAAAGTTTGGCTCAGACGACATCGGTAACCAGTTGTCGAAGATGAGCGACAAAGACATCGAAAATCTTGCTTTTGGCGCCATCAACCTCGATGCCAAAGGAAAGATCCTGAAATACAACAAGGCGGAAGGCGAAATTACCGGTCGCAACCCAAGCGAAGTGATTGGCAAGAATTTTTTCACCGAAGTGGCTCCCTGCACCAACAGCAAAGAGTTCTATGGCAAGTTCCGGGATGGCGTGAATAGCGGCAATCTGAGCACCATGTTTGAGTACACCTTCGATTACAAAATGAAGCCCACCAAAGTCAAAGTTCATATGAAAAAAGCACTGGGCGACGAAGATAGCTTCTGGGTTTTCGTCAAGCGCATTTAAATTCAGAACATGCAGATTTCTATTGCAAGCTGCACCGTAGCCTTGCAGCACCTCATAACAGCAGCCCTGTCTGCTGAAAGAGGTGTTTCCGCAAATGAGTTGCTGGCAGATCTACAAGCCAGTGACCACCTGCGGGATGGACCCGCAGCCCTCGATTCACTTGACCAGCTTGCGGTCGCTCGCAAAGTGACAGAATTCTTCAAGCTGGAAAAAACCGGCGCCGAAGAATTGCTGTTGCGGCGACATCAGCTGAGTCAGTGGAGTGAGCTGATCTGCGAGAACCTCAATGACGGCACACTCAGCCACATCTGGTTCCGCTCGGGAGGCACCACCGGCGAACCCAAGCTGGTGGCACAGTCGCTCGATCATTTGCTGTCGGAAGTCCGCGAAATCAGCGATCTTGTCAGAAACACCAAGCGAATAATCGCGCTGGTGCCGCTGCATCGAGATATTGCCCGAATTGCTGAAAAGGTCTCATTGCCCGGCACCTTGGCGGAAATTACGCCTTACCGTTGGGCGCCGTAGCGGTGCAAATCACGCGCTATAAACCACCCGCCCAAATTCGCTGATGTCATACCCACCCAGAGCCTCCGCTCGCTGAATAAAGCGCTCGCAACCCGCAAACGCCAACAGCCGCTGCACTGCAGGTTCAAAGTAGTGGCGGCGGCGCATGGCCAGGTCAAAACTTTCTTGTTGCAACGGAATGAATTCCAGTCCCTGGCGCCTGGCGGCCGCTTCTATGCCTACACCCACGTCCGCTTCGCCCTGGCGGATGGCCAGTGCAAGGTCATCCTCACTCAGCGACGGGTTGGCTGCCCAGGTCAGACACTTGGCATCAATACCGTGATGTGACAACAAGCTTTGCAGTAGGTGACTTACACCGGCATCGGGTTGCCGATGAGCGATGCGCAGTCCCGGGCGAGCGATATCCTGGAGTCGTTTAATGCGGTGAGGATTGCCGGCATCAAGCAGAAGGCCTTGCTGACGTTTTGCCCAACGAATCAACACCAGATCGCGCATTCCGGTCAGTCCCAGCGTGGTGGGGTCGTTATAGCGCTGGCCTTCCGGATGCCAGATGTGCATCCCGGCGAGCATAGCTCGGCCATCCAGCAGCCGCTGCACACCATCGCCACTGCCCTGGCACAACAGCGCCAGCTCTGCGCCACTTTCTTTAATAGCCCACTCAAGCAGCGGGTCCTGGCTGCCCGCCAGCACCTGCGGGGTTGGTGTGTTGGTTGAGTCGTCCCCTTCCAGGTGATTCATCAGTCAAAGATCAATACGCTGACGCGGAAACAGCAGCTTTCCGGTCACCCGCACACAGGGAATTACGCCCTGGCTGACCAGATCGTAAACTTTTCGCTCTTTCAAACGTAAATACTCGGCGACTTCAGCCGTGGTGAGGTAAGCGGGAAGGGGCATGGCTCTCTCCTGCTATCCGCTAATTGATTTCCTATTTTAAGCTGCATATTTTTCACTAGCTGATGCAAAGCGTAATAGAACACGACAGGATGCTCAATGTTGAGGAGACGCAGCTTTGGAAAATAACAATGCGTTGTATGTAGCGCTGTCGCTGGTACTGAACTTGGACGCGACGCTCTACCAGATCGTGATCCTGTCGCTGCAGGTTTCGCTGCTGGCGGTATTGGTTGCGGCTGTCATCGGCTTTCCGTTAGGCGCGGCGGTGGCGCTGTGGCGCTTTCCTGGTCGGGGCGGCGCCATTATCGCGCTCAACGCCATGATGGGACTCCCACCGGTCGTGGCCGGGCTCACGGTTTATATTCTGCTGTCGCGCGCCGGACCTCTGGGCGAGTGGGGACTTCTGTTTACCCCAAGCGCCATGGTGATTGCCCAGGTAGTGCTGGTGTTGCCAATCCTGGCAGCGCTTTCGCGCCAAAAAGTTGATGAACTTCTTGGCGAGTACCAGGAGCAGTTTATTTCACTGAACATGTCACGATCGCGCATGATGCCCACCCTGCTGTGGGATGCCCGATTTGCGCTATTGACCATTTTGTTGGCCGGTTTTGGCCGCGCCAGCGCCGAGGTAGGTGCCGTGATGATGGTCGGCGGCAATATCGAGGGTGTCACGCGAGTGATGACCACCGCCATCGTACTGGAAACGAGTAAGGGCGATCTGCCTTTGGCGCTGGGACTGGGCATTGTGCTGCTGACACTGGTCATGCTGGTTAATGCCGGCGCCTATGTGGTGGGTGAACTGACCAAAAGGCGGATGGGATGACCTCACTAAACGTTCCCATGATGGACGCTGCATTAATTGCTCCGCTACCGTCGTTGCACTTTGATGATGTTGCCTTCAGCCACCAGGGCGAACTGCTGCTGGGCCCCTGCTCTTTCACCCTGGGTGGTGTTGGCCCCACCCTTGTCATGGGGCCTAACGGTGCCGGCAAGAGCCTGATGTTGCGGCTGGCTCACGGCCTTATTTCGCCAACTCAGGGATCCGTTTCCTGGTCCTGTGGCGAACGCCCCAGACAAGCGATGGTGTTCCAGCAACCCGTGCTGTTGCGCCGGTCGGCACTGGCCAACCTTACCCACGCATTGGCGGTCAACAACACCCCACGCAAGGCGCGCATGCCGCTGGCCCGTGAAGCACTGGCCCGCTTTGGCCTCGCCGCCCGTGCTGATACCCCCGCACGTGTTCTCTCTGGCGGCGAACAGCAGCGTCTGGCTCTGGCTCGTGCTTGGGCACTGTCGCCCTCAGTGCTCTTTCTGGATGAGCCTACCTCCGCGCTGGATCCCGCGGCGACCAAAGCGGTCGAAGCCGCCGTGCAGGAGTTTCATCAACGGGGAACACGCATTGTCATGACCACCCACGACCTGCACCAGGCCCGGCGCCTCGCCGGCGATGTTCTGTTTCTCTCGGGTGGCAAAGTTCGGGAGCACACCTCCGCCGAATCGTTTTTTAACGGGCCGGCATCAAAGGAGGCTCAAGCGTTTATGGCCGGAGAACTAATCGAGTAAGCCAGATTCCAGCATCAATTAGTCGAAACTCCTGATACACCAAAAAGAAGAACAACATGAACAGAATCTTGAGCTTTGTGTTTGCCAGCGCTACCACCATTGGCCTTGCATTCAACGCCTCGGCCAGTGACTTCATCACCCTGGCCTCGACAACCTCGACGGAAAATTCCGGGCTGTTCAGCAGTACCCTGCCGCAATTCACGGCCGCCACCGGCATCCAGGTACGGGTAGTGGCCGTTGGCACCGGGCAAGCGTTCGAAATCGCCCGGCGCGGAGACGCCGACAGTCTTTTGGTACATGACACCTCCGGCGAGCAACGCTTTATTGAAAACGGCTTCGCCAGCGAGAGAGTTGATGTCATGTACAACGACTTTGTGCTGATTGGTCCAGCCGATGATCCGGCAAATGTGAGTGCTGCGAACAGTGCCGCCGATGCATTCGCTGCTATTGCTGACGCTCGGGCGCCTTTTGCTTCCCGAGGTGATGACAGCGGCACCAACCGTGCCGAATTGAGCCTTTGGAAAGACGCTGGTGTCGAACTCGATGGCGACTGGTATCGCGAACTCGGCAGCGGCATGGGACCAACGCTCAACACTGCGGCTGCCATGGATGCCTACGTGATGTCAGACCGCGCCACCTGGGTCGCTTTTAAAAACCGACAGAACCTGACACTGCTTTTTGAGGGCGACGAGGTGCTGTTCAACCAGTACGGCAGCCTGCTGCTGTCTGAAGAAAAACATCCGTATCTCAAACACGATCTCGCCAAACAATGGCACAACTGGCTGATTTCCGAGGCTGGCCAACAAGCTATTGCCAACTTCAAAGTGAATGAGCAACAGCTGTTTTTCCCGAATGCCAAATAGGCTAATCTCTGGCAACCTCCGTAGGTAATGGATCATCCAGCGTCTTCAAAATGGCAGTAATAACAATGACGATTGCACCTCTTTTGCCGAACCCTGCAGACCCTCGCGTGTCCCGGGCCGTTGAGGGCATTGACGAGAATGGTCAATCCAAATCGATCAGCGTGATCGAGGAACGCCCCCTGACCATTTACCTCAACAGTCAGGAGATCGTCACCGCCATGACCATCGGCGATCACCCGGAGTATCTGGCCCTGGGTTTTCTTCTGAATCAGGGTATGCTGAAAAACTCTGATCAGGTGACCGGGATTGATTTCGACGAAGAGCTCGAGGTGGTGGTGGTTCGTACCGCTGGCGTTACCGATGTCGAAGACAAGCTGGAAAAGAAAACCCGTACCTCCGGTTGCGCGGTCGGGACTGTTTTCGGCGATATGATGGCCGGGCTCGAAGGGCTGTCATTGCCAGACACGCCCGTGCACACCAGCACCTTTTACGATCTGTCGTTCCAGATCAACCACACCCCCAGCCTGTATATGGAAACCGGCGCCATCCATGGCACCGCTCTGTGCCAGGGCCGAGAGGTGTTGGCTTACATGGAAGATGTCGGGCGCCACAACGCGGTCGATAAGATCGCCGGCTGGATGCACCTGAACAACGTCCCGGCAGCCGATAAATCCTCTACACCACCGGCCGCCTGACCTCTGAAATGGTGATCAAGACCGCCTTGATGGGCATCCCCACTCTGATCAGCCGGTCCGGCTTTACCGCCTGGGGTGTCGATATTGCTCAGCAGGTCGGGTTGACGCTGATTGGGCAGATGCGTGGCAAAAAATTCACCTGCCTCAGTGGCCAGCACCGCCTGGTGTTTGATCAGGATTTATCGCAGATTCCGGATGACAACAAGAAAATGCAGCGCAAGGGCGCTCGGAATGATTAACAGGAGCGTAGCATGACAGATTGCGCGGTGATTCTGGCCGGTGGCCAGGCCAACCGGATGGGCGGTGGTGATAAAGGGCGGCTGATGCTGGGAGACCGGTCGTTGATCCAGCGCGTGATTGATCGAATCACCCCGCAGGTTGATGCCGTGGTGTTGAATGCCAACGGCGATTTGAGCCGCTTTGACGATCTGGGGTTACCGGTGGTGGCCGATACCATCGCTGATTATGCAGGGCCACTCGCGGGCATTCTCGCGGGCATGGACTGGGCCGCAGAACACGGGTATGAATGGCTGATTACCGTGGCATCTGACACGCCGGCCTTTCCTATGGATCTGGCGAAACGATTAACTGGCTTCGACACGCCGGTGGTTCTGGCCGCCACCCCTGATCCAGAGCGTGGCAAGATCGCCCAGCCGACGTTTGGCCGTTGGCCGGTGGCACTGCGGGAGGATCTGCGCGCCGAACTGAATGACGGCGTGCGCAAGATCCGCCAATGGACCCGAGCCAAGGGCGAAACCCTGGTGCTGTTTGGCGAGCATGACTTTTTCAACATCAACACGCCGGAAGATCTGACCTGGGCGGAGCAACACCTGACGTGAATGTTATCGGCATTGTGGGCTGGAAAAACTGCGGTAAGACCACCTTGGCCAGCGCTCTGATTCGTGAACTGTCCAGTCGGGGTTTAACGGTTAACTCCATCAAACACGCCCATCACAGTGTGGATGTCGACCAACCCGGCACCGACAGCTACCGGCATCGTGATGCTGGCGCTCGGGAAGTCATTCTGGCGGGCGGCCAGCGCTTTGCCATCATGCACGAGCTTCGCGGCACCGAAGAACCGACACTGGACGAGTTGTTGGCCCGGCTGGGGCCCTGCGACTGGGTAGTGGTCGAGGGGTTCAAAGCCCACTCCCACCCCAAGATTGAAGTGCATCGACAGGAATGCCTGAAAGAGCCTCTGTACCGGGACGATGCAGATATCATCGCGGTCGCCACCGACTATGCTTCGGATTTTGCCGCCGGCCCCGGCTTTGATCTCAACAATACACGCGAGATCGCCGACTTTATTGTGAGTACTGCAGCACCATGAACGAACTCCGTAACGACTGTTTTGCCCTGCCACCCGGCGTTAACTGGACGCCGGTCGAAGAGGCCCTTGAGCGGTTACGTTCACGCCTGCATCCGGTCGTGGCTATCGATCGCGCGGTTCCGCTGTCCCAAGTGAATGGCCGTATCCTGGCCAGTGATGTGTTTGCCCCTCGCGCTCATCCGCCCAGTAGCAATTCTGCGGTGGATGGCTATGCCTTTGCGGGCCCGTTGACTCAAGTGCCCTGCACCCTGCCCTTGGTGGATGGCCGCAGCGCCGCCGGGGAACCTTACCGGGATAAGGTGCCAGACGGCCATGCCATCCGGATTCTGACTGGCGCGGTGATACCGGCAGGTACGGATACGATCGTTCTTGAGGAAGATTGCGAAGTCATCGACGGCCAACTGCATCTAAAAGGCACCTTAAAAGCCGGAGCCAATCTGCGTAAAGCCGGCGAAGACATCCAGGCGCAAGACAAAATCCTGACCGCGTCTACACGCCTGACGCCCACCCAGGTTTCCGTGCTCGCCAGCGTTGGCGTCGAATCGGTTGACGTCTATCACCGACTGCGCGTCGGCGTGCTGTCCACCGGTGACGAAGTAAAACCGGTCGGCGCCACCGTCACTGACTGGCAAATCTACGATGCCAATCGCCCGATGCTGAGCGCTCTGGTGGCACAGCTTGGCTATGAATTGGTCGACCTGGGCCATGTTCTGGACCGGGCCGAAGATGTCAAAGCGGCATTGGAAAGGGGTGCGGAGCAATGCGACCTGATCCTGACCAGTGGCGGCATTTCCGCCGGAGACGAGGATCATGTCTCGAAAGCCCTGAAAGCCCACGGTGACATCAGCAACTGGCGTATCGCGATCAAACCGGGCCGCCCGCTGGCGCTGGCCATGTTTCATGGCACACCGGTGGTCGGTTTGCCCGGCAACCCGGTAGCGGCCTGGGTGTGCGCGCTGCGCTTTGGCGCGCCAGCGATGGCGCTGCTGGCCGGAGGCGAGTGGTTCGAGCCCCAGGCCTATGTGATGCCCGCCAACTTCTCCAAAAACAAGAAACCGGGTCGCAGCGAGATGTTGCGCGCTCGGATTCGTGACGGCAAGGTGGACGTTTTTGGCTCAGAAGGTTCCGGGCGCGTGACTGGCTTGGCCTGGTCTGAAGGCCTGGTGGAGCTGGATGAGAACGCCCGGCAGATCGAGCCAGGCAGCCCTGTACGGTTTATTCCCTACGGCAGTTTCGGGCTGTAATTACTCGCCGGTATCACTCAACGCTGCCGTGTACCGCGAAGGCCTCCAATGAGGCATCTTGCGGCGCCCGGGAGCGATAGGTTTCCTCGACACCCAGATCGGTTTGGGTGCGACTGACCATCAACAGCGTGTTTTCTTCAAAGTCTTCACACATGTTGCGCATCTGGTCGATTTCCTCACAGGCGACCGGGTAGGCAGCGTCTATATCCGGCGCGCCGTAACACTCGACAAACGACATCCACAAGTCCAAGGCGATTTTCCTGATCGGGGGCAACCCGGCCGAGGCGCACCCGGTGTCGTTGCTGCATATCCTAAAAGCCAAGGAAGAAAACAACGCGCCACTCATCGTTTGTGACCCGCGCTTTACCCGCACTGCTGCGCACGCGGATGAGTATGTGCGCTTCCGTCCGGGTTCAGACGTTGCCCTGATCTGGGGCATCCTGTGGCACATCTTCGAAAACGGCTGGGAAGACCGCGAGTTCATCCGCACCCGCGTTTACGGCATGGAAGACATCCGTGCTGAAGTGGCGAAGTGGAACCCTGCGGAAGTGGAACGCGTCACTGGCACCCCCGGTGCACAACTTGAGCGCGTGGCCCGCACCATGGCCAACAACCGCCCCGGCACCGTGATCTGGTGTATGGGTGGCACCCAGCACACCAACGGTAACAACAACACTCGCGCTTACTGCATACTGCAACTGGCCCTGGGCAACATGGGGGTTGCCGGTGGCGGCACCAACATCTTCCGCGGCCACGACAACGTGCAGGGCGCCACGGACTTCGGCGTAGTCGCCGACAGTCTCCCGGGCTATTACGGCGTTGCGGCAGGTTCCTGGGCCCACTGGGCGCGGGTTTGGGAAGAGGATCTGGATTGGCTGAAAGGTCGCTTTGCCACCTGGGACAAAGATGGCAAATCCCGCGCCATGATGAACGAAAAAGGCATTCCGGTATCGCGCTGGATTGACGGCGTACTGGAAGCCAAGGAAAACCTGGAGCAGCCTGACAATACCCGGGCCATGGTTCTGTGGGGCCACGCGCCCAACTCCCAGACCCGTATGCTGGAAATGAAAGAAGCCATGGAGAAGCTCGACCTTCTTGTCGTGGTGGATCCTTTCCCGACCGTTTCTGCCGTACTGCACGAGCGGAAGGATGGCGCCTACCTGCTGCCGGCAACCACGCAGTTTGAAACCACAGGATCCGTCACCGCCTCCAACCGATCGCTTCAATGGCGCGAGAAAGTCATGGAGCCGTTGTTCGATTCCAAGGTGGATCACGAAATCATCAAGCTGTTCGCCGACAAGTTCGGGTTTAGCGATCGCATGTTCCGCAACATTGCCATCGAAGGTAACGAGCCGGTGATTGAAGACATCACCCGCGAGTACAATCGTGGCATGTGGACCATTGGTTACACAGGCCAGTCTCCAGAGCGGCTCAAGCTGCACATGGCAAACCAGCATCACTTTGACAGAACCACCCTGCGCGCGGTGGGCGGACCCTGCGATGGTGATTTCTACGGTCTGCCGTGGCCATGCTGGGGCACCCCCGAGATGAACCACCCGGGGACAGCCAACCTCTACGACATGTCATTGCCGGTGTCCAAAGGCGGCCTCACCTTCCGTGCCCGCTTCGGGGTTGAACACAATGGCCCGAACATCCTGGCAGACGGTGTTTACTCCAAAGACTCCGAGATCAAGGACGGCTACCCGGAATTCACCATGCAAATGCTGATGGATCTGGGCTGGGATGGCGATTTGACCGCAGAAGAGCGCACTGCCATTGAGGCCGTGGGAGGCCCCACTGCTAACTGGAAAACCGACCTGTCTGGCGGTATCCAGCGTGTTGCTATCAAGCACGAGTGCGCGCCTTTCGGTAATGCCAAAGCCCGCACCATTGTTTGGAACTTCCCGGACCCCGTGCCGCTGCACCGCGAACCGCTGTACACCAACCGTCGCGACCTGGTCGAAGACTATCCGACCTACGCTGACAAGACGTTCTGGCGCGTGCCAACCCTGTACGAGTCGATCCAGAAGAACGACTTCAGCAAGGACTTCCCCATCATTCTGACCTCCGGTCGACTGGTGGAGTACGAAGGTGGCGGTGATGAAACACGATCAAACCCCTGGCTGGCAGAGCTCCAGCAGGACATGTTCATTGAAGTGAATCCGCGCGACGCGAATAACATGAACATTCGCGACGGCAAGGATGTCTGGGTCTCTGGCCCGGAAGGTGCACGCATCAAGGTGAAGGCCATGGTAACCGAACGGGTTGGCGAGGGCGTTGCCTTCATGCCTTTCCACTTCGGCGGTCATTTACAGGGAGAAGACCGGAGGCATAAATATCCCAAGGGCTCTGATCCCTATGTCCTGGGTGAATCTACCAATACCGTTCAGACATACGGGTACGACTCGGTCACGCAGATGCAAGAGACCAAGTGCACCCTGTGTGCTATCGAACCAGCATAACAAGAGGTGTAGACCATGGCACTTGAAGGACAAGCAAGAGCAAAATTCCTTTGTGACGCCGAGCGCTGCATCGAATGTAATGCTTGCGTAACGGCCTGTAAAAACGAGCACGAGGTCCCCTGGGGCATCAACCGTCGTCGTGTGGTAACCATCGAAGATGGCAAGCCGGGCGAACGCTCCATCTCGGTAGCTTGCATGCACTGTTCAGACGCGCCCTGTATGGCCGTCTGCCCGACAGACTGCTTCTACCAGACGGAAGACGGCATCGTGCTGCACTCCAAAGACCTGTGTATCGGTTGTGGTTATTGCTTCTATGCCTGCCCCTTCGGCGCGCCCCAGTTCCCGCAAGCGGGTAACTTTGGTAGCCGGGGCAAGATGGACAAATGCACCTTCTGTGCAGGCGGTCCTGAAGAAGACAACTCGACAGCCGAGTTCAACAAGTACGGGCGCAACCGTATTGCCGAGGGCAAGTTGCCGATCTGTGCGGAAATGTGCTCAACCAAAGCCCTGTTGGCCGGTGATGGCAACGAGGTTTCGGACATCTATCGCCAGCGTGTGGTGAACCGTGGTTTCGGTTCAGGCGCCTGGGGATGGGGCACAGCTTACGAGAAGAAGGGCGCTTAAGCCCACCTGATGATTCCGGGGCCCCGCAGGCCCCGGAATCGATTGGGGCAACACATTCTTTTTGTTCATTCCGCTGGAGCGCTCTCATGAACATAAAACTCTTGGGTGCCACCGTACTCGCGCTGGCAACCCTGCTTTTCAACCCTGTCTGGGCGGAAGATGCCCCTGCGGTTGATCGAACAGCGACCGGGGGTGCGCAAACCCTGGAAGACATCATGGCTCGCCAACAGCAATTGAAAGTTGACGAGTCTTTCCGATCGGAAAACCTGGGCGACCCTGCCAGTGCAGCGGCCATCACCGAGCAACTGGGTACACGCGGCGGGGTATCTGACTCTGACACCTGGCGTGGCATTCGTTACAACGAAAACGACATTAAAACTCAGGCCCGAGGACCTGCGGCCAACGTTCTGATCCAGGACGGCGGTATGCCCTGGTACCAGCTACGGGAAGGTCCAATCATTACCTACGGCGGTGGCGCCCTGCTGGGCATCATCATCCTGTTGGTAGTGTTCTACTTTGTTCGCGGCAAGATCATGATCGATGGTGGCCCCTCAGGCACCAAGATTGAACGCTTCAAAGCCATCGAGCGCTTCGGCCACTGGCTGTTGGCGGGTTCATTTATCGCACTCGCTCTGACCGGGCTGCTTACCCTGATGGGGCGCAGTTTCCTGATTCCCGTTATTGGGCACGAGGCCTACTCTACTCTCGCAGTCGGCTCAAAGTGGCTGCACAACAACGTTGCCTGGGCCTTTATGTTGGGCTTGGTGATGACCTTCTGCATGTGGGTAGTCCACAACATACCCAACAAGCTGGACTGGCAGTGGATCAAGGCCGGCGGCGGTATTTTCAGCAAATCCCACCCTTCCTCGAAAAAGTTCAACGCTGGCCAGAAGATCATATTCTGGACGGTGATGATCCTGGGCGTGTCCGTTTCACTGTCTGGCCTTTCACTGTTGTTCCCGTTTGAAATGCCCATGTTCGCCGGCACCTTCAGCACCGTAAACGGCATTTTTGGGACCGACTTCCCAACCGCCCTGACGCCCCATGAAGAAATGCAGTACGCCAATATCTGGCACTCGATTGTCGCGTTCGCGATGATGGTGGCCATCATTGCACACATCTATATCGGCTCAGTCGGTATGGAAGGTGCGTTTGATGCCATGGGGAATGGTGAGGTGGATCTGGAATGGGCTCGCCAGCACCACGATCTATGGGTGGCAGAGGTTGAGGCGAAACAGGGCAAAGGAGGTTCATCATGAAAGTTATGCTAGCTGCCTTTGTCGCAGCTCTGATCATTGCCTTTTGCGCTCCGGTGGCGCTGAACCAGTTCGGCTGGTCCTCCGCGGAACAAGGCAGCAGTGCCACGAGTGTTCGCCTTGACTGATCAGCCTGAGGTACACCAGATCGACGCCGTCGGTTTGGTGTGCCCGCTTCCGGTGTTGCGCTTCAAGAAACGCACCCTGGGCTTACCAAGCGGCACCCAGGTGGAGTTCCTGGCGGATGATCCCAGTGGTCGTCGTGATTTACAAGCCCTTTGCGAAATAGCAGGACACCGGATTGAGTGGATCAGAGAAGAAGATGCAGGCGTGCTCCGTTATCGGATTTGCCTGGTTTAGCCAGTACCAAAAAGCTTCAGTCCGACGTCATGACTACAGTATTTTTTGCCGACGATACTCATCCGGCGTCACCCCAAACCACCGTTTGAAGGCCCGGCGAAAATTGGCACTGTCGTGGTAATTCAACAACTCGGCCATGGCTTCTACAGACATCGTGCTGTCACTCAGGTATCCAAGCGCCTGTTGCGACAGAATGTCGTCTCGCAGTTGTCTGAAACTGGTGCCCTCAGTCTTTAATCGCCTTGCCAGTGTGCGCTTGCAGATAAACAGCGCTGCGGCAGCTTCGTCCTCGCTCAGCACTCCGGGCGGATGCGAGAGCATCATCTTCTGGACTCGATACTTACAGGTTCTCTGATCCGAATGCAGCTGTGCCAGCATCGCCTCGCAATGTTGCAACGCCATCGTGTAGTTTTCATGATTGGCGGAGGCGTTCGGCACCTTGCATACATTGAGAGGAATTTTCAGCAACAGGGCGTCCGCCCCGAATTCGATGGGCCCCGGGATATGATCGGCATATCGATCAATGTAGGCGGGCTCCTTGTGGACAAAGCAGCTGACCACCTCCTCCACCGGGCGGCCAACAATAAACTCAGCGCTATCAAAAAAGATAACAACCGCTATTTCACTCAGTACTCGCAGCAGTTCCTCGGTAACCAGCGTATCAAACGAGCAGGTCACTTCGAGCCAGTTGCCACTCGTCACTAACTCAAGCCGGGCAAGGTTCATTCGGATCGGAAGAAAAGCCTGAAAGGCCCTGAGTGCGGTGAGTAAATCCGGACTACTGTTCACCAGAAAACCCATCGCGCCATGCGTGGGAGATGTCAGGCGCCGTCCAAGGCGCAAGCCAAAAGCCTGGTCCTTCGCCAGCCGCAAACTGTTCTGCAGTATTTGCAGTTGCTGTTGCGGCGTGAGCAAGGTGTCTTCTCGCAAGAACTGATCGACCGACAGCTCCGTCCTCGCCAACAAATCGGCCACGTCTCGCGCCTGCAAATCCAACTCCCGGGCGATCAAACGGCTGTAATTGGAGGGAATACACGCCAGGTTCGGGTCGATTACACGCATCATTATTGTTGTATCCGTTAGTAGGCGCACAATCACTGGATTACGCCTGAAAGCAACGCTTTATTAAAGTGTCTTGAAATGACTCCATCGTGTCAACTAATGACCTGCCCCAGATCAAACGGGCCAAGTAATCTGCCCTTCATAGAGCAACTCCCCTGAATAACAAAAGCGAGGTGGTTATGGGTCGAATTACGTTTATCGAGCACAGTGGCACAGCACATGTTGTGGAGATCGAAGCGGGCCAATCCCTGATGCAGGTCGCTGTCGACAATGGCATACCCGGTATTGATGCCGATTGCGGCGGCGCCTGTGCCTGCGGAACCTGCCATGTGATCGTTGATGAGCAATGGATTGACGCGACCGGCGGCATCAATGCCGATGAGCAGGGCATGTTGGGGCTCACGCCCGAGATCACCGGTACGTCTCGTTTATCGTGCCAGGTAACACTCTCGGACGCCCTGGATGGCCTGATCGTGCGCTTACCGGAATTCCAGATGTAGGCAAAACCCGGGTTTGATCCCGAAAGCTCCGGACCCTGTCCCAACAACCACTACGAACTCTGAGGTGTTGCATGCGCATACTGAACCCCTTGCTTGAACCTGTTATTCAGCCGGCCCTGAACAAAGCCACGTCGATCATTCCCATCCACTGGCAGATCAAAGGCGCGCACGCTTTTCAGAATGTGAAACATCGCATTGGCAAGGATCGGCCGGTGCCGGTGTTCAAAGAAACCCCGTTGCCGGATGTGTCGACACTCGCAATCGAAGACATCGATCTCAGTAACCCGTTCCTCTATCGGCAGGGCCTATGGCGCTCCTACTTCAAGCGTGTTCGGGATGAGCGCCCGGTGCACTTTCAGAAAGCCAGTCCGTTCGGCCCGTTCTGGTCGGTAACGCGATACGAAGACATCATGTTCGTGGATACCCGCCATGACCTGTTTTCGGCGGAGCCGATCATTTCCATCGGGCCGCAACCGGAAGGTCTGGAGATAGAAACCTTCATTGCCATGGACCCGCCCAAACACGATGTGCAGCGCCAGGCGGTACAGGGTGTGGTAGCACCCAAGAACCTGGCACAAATGGAAGCGCTGATTCGAAGCCGCACAGCGGATGTTCTGGACCAACTGCCCGTCGACGAACCTTTTGACTGGGTGCAAAAGGTCTCCATCGAGCTTACCTCCCGCATGCTGGCCACCTTGTTCGATTTTCCGTTTGATCAGCGCCACAAACTGGCCTATTGGTCGGATGTTGCTGCGGGCGCGCCGGAGTCTACCGGAGGTAACGCCAATACCGACGAGTTTTTCCACGCCGCTGCGGATATGGCCAAACAAATGTCTTTGCTCTGGCGGGAAAAAGAAGCACGCAAAGCTGCAGGAGAAGAGCCCGGTTTTGATCTCATCAGCCTGCTGTTAGCCAATGACGATACCCGAGACATGATCAACCGGCCCATGGAGTTTATGGGCAACATGGTGCTGCTGATTATTGGCGGTAACGACACCACCCGTAACTCAATGACCGGCGGCGTGCTGGCGCTCAACCAGTTTCCCGATGAGTTTGCCAAACTCCGAAAGAACCCGGCATTGATCCCCAACATGGTCTCCGAAATCATCCGATGGCAAACCCCTCTGGCTTACATGCGCCGTGTCGCCAAACAGGATGTCACCCTGAACGGTCAGACCATCAAACAGGGCGACAAGGTGGTGATGTGGTATGCCTCTGGCAATCGCGATGAGCGAGCCTTTGAGCAGGACCCGGATCAGTTCATCATTGATCGGAAGAACGTACGAAAACACCTCTCTTTTGGCTTTGGCGTACACCGTTGCATGGGCAACCGTCTGGCAGAAATGCAGCTGCGGATCTTGTGGGAAGAGATCATGAAGCGTTTTGAACACATTGAGGTTCTGGATGAGCCCGAGTACGTGCAATCGAATTTTGTGCGCGGATATACCCGAATGATGGTGAAACTGACGGCCCATACCTGAAGGTTCAGGCCAACAATAGAAACCAGGTATTGGCCTGATGGCCACTGTAGGTCACATCACCCATTATCCTGCATCCACCAAATGTAATAGAATTTCGCCTCTTTTATTAGCAGCCTATACACAGGGAGCGAAATTCAAGGTGCCCGTCATCCTGCGTCACCCAATATTCACGTTTTTCCTGACCTTTCTTGTCTTCAGTCCCGTTAAAGCCGACGTCCTCAGCCTGGCATGGGACAACGATCTGCTGACCGGCGAAGACCGTGGCTACACCAACGGTGTTCGGTTTTCCTATCTGACTGCGGCCGCAGAAGACCGCGAGAAATCGTCATCAACTCTGGCGCAGCGCGGACGAGATGCCATGTCCTTTTTGCCGGGAATCGGGCGGGCAGATGACCAACATGCTTTTACCTTCAGTGTTCGACAACTGATGATCACGCCAGCTGATATCACTACCCCAGAGCTTCAACCAGATGACATTCCCTATGCCGGTCACCTCTCTGTCAGCAGCACTCTGTGGAGCTGGAATGCCGACAAGATTACCGGGTTCGGCGCGCACCTTGGGGTGATCGGGCCAGAAAGCGGGGCAGAAGCAACCCAGAAGTGGGTGCACAAGTTGACGGGTAGCACAAAACCCAGAGGCTGGGACAACCAACTGGGAACCGATGTGGTCGGCGGCATTCAGGCGGCACACGCGCGAAAAGTCCTTCATACCGGCAGTCCCGGCGCCATCGAGCAACAGGTTTCAGTGGTTGGTTCGACCTTGCTTTCCAGCTTCCGCACAACCGCGAAGACCGGTTTGATATGGCGACTGGGTCGCCACCTTCCCGTAAACTTTGTGCCGGATTATGCCGGCACGTCCTCAACGATATCCATGCCGGGTTCATTCAGTGAGAGCGCCACCAGCTGGTCCGTTTTTGTCGGCCTGGGTGTCGAGTACGTCGCCTATTCATACTTTGAAGACAACGCGGGCCCGTTCCAGTTCGAGGAAAGTCCGCTGCTGGGACAAATAGGCATCGGGGGCTCCTGGCAATGGAATCAGACTCAAATCGCGCTGACGCTGCGAGCAACAACCGGCGAAGAAGAAAGCAGCAAAGACAATTTCAGCTTCGGGACTCTATCCTTCAGTTGGGCCCTCTGAACGGCCAGAAAAAGCTCATCGGTATCAGTATCATTGGCAAAATGGGCGCTAGACGGCAGGGAAAATGAACAACAATTGCGGCTTATTTGATACCCTGTTCGAATGATATCCTCGCTGATCAATGGACCGATGGGCGATTGACAGACCACGAACCGAATTGATTCGAAAGTAGTCGGAGAACCTTTATTCATGGCTGTAGCACGAGCGTTCACACCAACCCACAAAATCTTGTTCATCATCGCCGTATTGCTAGTGATCATTGGTAGCGTTTGGTCCTCACAAACCTCTTCAGCAAAGACTCACGCTGTGGCTGATCAAAGCCTGGCTCTTACGCTGGAGTCTACAGAAGCTGCCAGTACTGGTAACACCCCTGACATACAGCCTATTGTCCAGACCGATTCAGACCCAGACAGCAGGACGGCCCGCCACCTGGTACAACCCGGAGACACGCTGAGCAGCATCTTCGGCTCGCTCGGCGCGCCAATATCTGATCTGCACAAGATCATGGAAGCGGACGTCGAGTATCTGTCTCTGGCGACCCTTCAGCCGGGAACAAAGTTCCAGTTGACCTTCAATGAGGCAGGCCAATTCACTGAGCTGGCGCTGGAAGTAGACGCCGCCAGAACCGTCTATTTCACCAGAACCGATGATGACACCTTTGAATACCGCAAAACTGAAGCGGAGACCCATTGGGTTTCCGAAGTGCTCCGGGGCGACATAGAGGGCAGCTTTTACGTGTCGGCTGTTCGCGCCGGCCTGACTCCGCACCAGATCGCATCGGTCAATCAACTGCTTGAGCACCAATTGAATTTCCGGCGCGACTTACGCGCCGGAGATCAATTTTCCGTCATCGTTGGCCATGAAATGGCGGATAACCAGAGCACCGGCAAAATCCGTGTTGAGGCGGTTTCGTTGAAGCGCGGAGCCGACCTCCACACAGCCTTCAGGTTTGAGGATGGCAACTACTACGATGAAACAGGCAAAAGCGTGCTGCCCGCCTTCCGGCGCTGGCCAACAACCACCTCGTATCGGGTCAGCTCGAACTTTAACCCGAGGCGCAAACACCCGGTTACCGGAAGAATATCGCCCCACAACGGTACTGACCTGGCCACGCCCATTGGCACGCCCATCGTAAGTACCGGAGATGGCATCGTTTACCGCACCGGCAATCATCCCTTTGCGGGCAAGTATGTCGATATCGATCATGGCAACGCCTACAAAACACGCTACCTTCACCTGAATAAAGTTCTCGTGAAAAAGGGGCAAAAAGTAGAGCGGGGCCAGCGGATTGCACTCTCAGGCAATACCGGGCGAAGCACTGGCGCCCACCTGCATTTTGAGCTGCACATCAATGGCAGGCCGGTCAATCCAATGACCGCAGACATTCCCACCGCAGCCGACGTTCCAAGTACACTGGCCAAGGCCTTCAAAGAGGACGCCTCATACAAACTGGCTATCATGGAGCGGGCCGCTAGCCGGTCTAATCTGATGCTGGCGGGAGCTCAGGCTTCCTTTGAATGATGCCTTAGCCTGGCGATACTCACCCGACCCTATAGCCAAGGACGACGACCGTGTATGAAGGCCTGACCTGGTTACCTGAGAATATCAGTCTGCCGGATAATGCTGTGCCGTTATTTATCAGCACATTCCTTCTTATTGCCGCACTGTTTATCCTGCGCATGCTGACTGCCGGCGTTATCCGCCGAAATGTGGCATCGTCCGATTTGCGCGGACGGCTTCTGGTTAACTCACGAAATGCCTTTGTGCTGTTGGCAATATTCGGACTGGTGTTCATCTGGGGTGAGCAGCTTCGATCACTGGCGCTGTCCATCGTCGCCATCGCAGTCGCGCTTGTTGTCGCCACCAAAGAGCTGATTCTTTGCGTATCGGGTTCCATTCTGAAAGGCGGTGCGGGCTCGTTCAGTATTGGCGACCGCATTCAGGTAAAGGATTTCAGAGGTGATGTGATCGACCAAACGCTGCTGACCACCATCATTCTTGAGGTTGGACCGGGGAAAACCAGCCATCAGCGCACCGGGCGCATGATTGTCCTGCCCAATGCACTGTTCGTTTCTGAGCCCATCGTCAATGAGAGCTTTACCGACCATTGGGACTTCCACGTGTTCACCGTGCCCTTCAAACGCGAGGACAACTGGCCAGCCGCCCAAAAAGCCCTGCTGGAGGCGGCAAGCCAGCAATGCCAGCCCTATCTGGACAGTGCCAGGAAACACATGAAGAAAATCGGCTCTGCTCGCGGCTTGGAGGTACCCTCTGTGGACCCCAGAGTGACCATTCAGGCACCGGTTGCCGGCGAAATTCACCTGACGGTCCGGCTCCCGACCAAGCCCGGCCAGCGCAGCTATATTGAGCAGGCGATCCTATCAGAAGTCTTTCTGAACAACGACTTTTCAGCCAAGAAAGCGGAGCCCGAGACCATCGAACCGTCCCAGCCGTGATTCAACGCGATTCGTGGTACGGCTTTGCTCAGCGGCTATTCCCAACGAGCCTGCCCATAGCTGAATACCGGCAGCGACAGCTTCCAGCGGATGGCCGCCATTCGTAGCAGCAGCCCGAGGCTGAACGCAGCCAGCAGGGTAATGTTCTGGTCCACCCCCTGGTGCAGCAAGGCCAGATAAAGCAAAGCCACCACCAAAGAGACGCTGGCATAGAGTTCGTGGCGCAGGACCTGAGGCGTCCGGTTACACATGATGTCGCGCAGAATGCCACCGAAAATCCCGGTGGTAATACCAGACATCACCACCACAACCGTGTCGTAGCCCAATGTCAGCGCAACGTTACAACCAATCACCGTAAAGGCGACCAGGCCAATCGCATCAAGTACCAGAAAGAGTTGGTGCAAGTGGCGCATGAAACGTGCGATCACGATAGTGATCAAACCACCCGCAATGGTCATGTAGATATAGCGGGGATGCTGGGTCCAGGTCACCGGAAAGTTGCCCAGCAGGATATCCCGAACCGTTCCACCGCCCAGTGCGGTCAGAAAGGCAATCACCGCCACTCCGAAGATATCCATGTTCCTGCGCCCGGCAGTCAGTGCTCCAGACATGGCTTCGGCGGTTATAGCAACCATATAGATAAGGGTCAGCACACAGTTCTCCTGCGTTTCTGTGGCCTCTCCCCCTGTCCCTGATACCTGAGAGTTTACAGAGCCGTGCTCTGCTTGCCCCTTCGGTGGACTGCCTGAGCAGCCTCTCTCCAGTCGGCTTTAAATGAAGCCCGCAGTACATGTGCCTGAGCGTTTATGGGAGTTTGCGCCTTCGGCGGGGCAGGTGCCCTCTCTCCTGCGGAGGGGCGGGATTATACATCGGTAGCTAGCGAACAACCAGGCAGAAAAGCTGGCTTACTGACGCAACAACGCGTTCACGGTAAAGGTGTACGGCGCCTCTACCCCCAGCCTCTCACACCGCCGCAGCACTGCCCCGGCAATGCTGTCCAGCTCCAGCGGCCGGCCCTTTTCCTTGTCCACCAGCATAGAGGTTTTAATGGCGTTGAAGTTGCTGATCAGCTCGAACATATCGTCCAGGTCGTTCTTGGTCAGGTTCACACCATCCGCTTTTGATGCCGTCACGGTTTCCGCCATCATGCCATAGACCACCTTGCCGAACTCCGGGTGGTGGGTTAGGCTGCGGGTATCCAAACCGGTCAGGGCGGAAAGGGGATTGACGCCATTGTTGATCACCAACTTGCGCCAGAGTTGGTAGCGGATGTTATCGGAAACGGTAGTTGGAATACCCGCCTCGTTAAAGGCAATCTCCAACATCTTCAGCAGATCCGCTCGCGGGTCGTCCGTTTGTTGGGTGGGCCAGGCACCCAATACGATCTGGGCCACGCCTTCTGCGAACACTTCGCCAGGGCCGACGATATGCCCACCTATGCGCACAGCCAAGCCGCCCAGCACGCGCATCTCACCCACAACATTGGCGATTGCCGGTTCGTTATCGACACCATTTTGCAGGGACAACACAGGCACAGTGCCGACTTGCAGCCAGTCAGACAACTCGGCCATGACCGGCTCCGTCGCGGTCGATTTCAAGGCGATGGCAATCAGGTCGAAATCGTCGCACTTGCACGCACGAATCAACTCGGCGTGCCCATAGGTCGTCAGCCGATACTTGAGAATCTGACCTTGATAATCCACGGTCAGACCGTTCGCTTTCAAGGCCGCGAGGTGCTCACCCCTTGCCGTCAGGACAACGTCATGACGAGCCTCAGCCAGCCTGGCCGCGTAGTAGCCTCCGATACCCCCGGCACCGATCATTAGTATTTTGAGCATGTCAGCAGGCCCCTCTTTGTCGACTGATTAAGCGGAAAAGAGGCCTAGTATCGCAAACAGCCGCGTCATGTACAGATCAACCGGGCGGCAGCCTGAGCGCACTCGATATCCTCATCTTCACTGCCACCGGAAACCCCAATGCCACCAACCAACATCTCGTTCCAGTAAAGGGGTACACCGCCACCAATCACGGTGAAGTCCCGGGCCTTGACCAGGCCATCGAGAACCCTCGGTTTTGCGGAACCCAACATGCTCTCGAGCTCGGCACTGTCAACGCCCATGCCCGCTGCGGTGCAGGCTTTCTTTTCGGCCAGCTCCGAGGACACCAGGAAGGACCCGGCCATTCGTACAAACGCCAGCAGTCGACCGGATGGGTCTACCACCGCGACGGTGGCCTTGATACCCAGCTCACTGGCCTTTTCGACAGCGCTTTGCAACAGTTGCAGAGCGGCGGTTTCAGTCAATGTAAATCCTGGTTGCACAAAATCCTTTGTATCACAGTGTGTCATGGTTACCTCATCCAACCAAATCCAGAGAGCATCTGCGCGGTATTGTTCATTCCGCTACTGAACATTCGGTGCGGAAACTGTGAACCACCGAGGGTAAACGCTGCGTTCAGCAGACAGACCGTTGGATCATCAACTCGGTCGCTTTGTGTGGAACGGGGCGTGTCGCCCTTGAACGACATAACGGCGCCCCACTGCTGGTCCTGTACCCAGCTATTAAGCAATTCACGTAGATGATGGTCGTACAGCGACACACGGCTGTCCTGGCCATGGCCGGCCTTATCGTCCAGACAAATGATGAGAACATTATGCTCTCGCAGTGCCTCCAGAGAGAGACCAACGCGCCGGTACTCCAGCTCACTCATCCCGGTATTCAGGATGAGCTCGACCACCTCTTCGGGGACTTCGGCCAGCAGGGTTCCAAGCAGAGCCTCGCAGTTTTCAAAGTCGCCGGAACAGACATCGGGTGCAAAGCCCTGGGTTACTAGCAGCGAATGTATCTTCTCAGCACAGCCGTCCTCACCTCTCACCTGATGGATCTCAGGAGAGTCCCGCTCTGAGGCCGTTCTGATCACAACCACGCTCTCGTACCGCTTTCCCCAGATCATCCTCGCAGGGCCTGAGCTGGCCGGACCCTGTGCCATAAGGTTTTTAGCGTGGCAGGACACAAACAACACGGGAAGCTTGCTCACGATTCTTCTCCTTGAAAGCCTGTACAGAGAAAGCCGGGGTCAACGCCCCAGCTTTTTCACTGACTGCCCACCAATACCGAAGTGCTGCTTGGGCATCTCATTGAGGATCACTCGAACGCTCTCAATAGGAGCATCCAGAGTGCGCACGATGGCCTCTGTCACTTCGTGAATCAGGCGTTCCTTTTGCTCATCCGTCCGACCTTCCACAATGTTGATCTGGGCAATAGGCATAAAACCTCCTTATTCGAAACGGGCGGAGACGGTGCCCAGGCCCTGGTAACGAACGGTGATGTTGTCACCGGCTTCCACCGTGATGGCCGCGGTAATACCACCGGTCATAATGAAAGTACCAGCCGGGATGTGTTCACCTCGTTCTGCCAACAGGTTCGCCAGCATAGCGACACTGGACGCCGGGTGGCCAAGCACAGCTGCACCGGCACCTACATCCACCACTTCCCCATTCTTTTCAACAACCACGCCGAGCGTTTTCAGATCCACAGAGGACGCATCCGCCATCTGGCCACCAGTGATAAAGCGAGTGGAGGAGGCGTTATCGGCCACCACACTGATCAGATCGAACTTGAAGTTCTCGTAGCGCGAGTCGATCACTTCCACGGCCGGAATCACGAAGTCCGTGGCCGCCAATACGTCACCGATGTGACAGCCCGGGCCGTGCAACGGCGCCTTGGTCACGAAGGCGATCTCGGCTTCGATTTTCGGGTGAATCAACTCTTTGGTGTTGACCACGCCGCCGTCCGGCACGCTGAAGTAATCCGCCAGGAAGCCGTAGATCGGGGTTTCGACACCCATCTGGGCCATCTTGGCCCAGGAGGTCAGCCCCATTTTCATGCCGATCACTTTGTTGCCACGGGCTTCTTTGCGGCGGCGGATTTCCCACTGCACGTCGTAGGCATCTTCAAAAGTCATATCCGGATACTGATTGGTGACTTTCGTGATGTCGTGGGCCTGCAGTTCTGCGTTTTCCACATGCTCGGCCAGCGCCAGCATCTGTTCGTTGGTCAGTGTCTTGCTCATGCGTTCTGCTCCTTTTGTGCCGCCAGCAGGTCCAGCGCCACATCTACAATCATGTCTTCCTGACCACCTACCATCCGGCGTTTGCCCAGTTCAACGAGAATATCCACCGTCTTCAGGCCATACTTCTGCGCCGCTACTTCCGAATGACGCAGGAAGCTGGAGTAAACGCCAGCGTAGCCGAGCGCCAAGGTTTCGCGGTCAACGCGTACCGGGCGATCCTGCAGCGGGCGTACGATGTCGTCGGCGGCATCCATCAGGGCGTACACATCGGTGCCGTGGTTCCAGCCCAGCTTGTCGAAGGCGGCCATGCACACTTCCAGCGGCGCGTTGCCGGCACCGGCACCCATGCCGGCCAGGCTGGCGTCGATGCGGTCACAGCCTTCTTCCACCGCCACGATGGAGTTAGCGACACCCAGGGCCAGGTTATGGTGGGCGTGAATGCCGGTTTGGGTTTCCGGCTTGAGCACGTCTTTCAGGGCGCGGAAGCGGTCCCGGATGTCGTTCATGTTCATGGCACCGCCGGAGTCCACCACGTACAGGCAGGTGGCGCCGTAGCTTTCCATCAGCTTTGCCTGTTCCGCCAACCCTTGCAGGGTCTGCATGTGGCTCATCATCAGGAAGCCAACGGTGTCCATACCCAGCTTGCGGGCGTGTTCGATGTGCTGTCTGGAGACATCGGCTTCGGTGCAGTGGGTGGCCACGCGGACGATGCGAGCACCGGCCTGGTAGGCGTTGTCCAGGTCGTGCACGGTACCGATGCCGGGCAGCAGCAGGGTGGCGATTTGTGAGTGGGTGACCACTTCGGCCACGGCCTCGATCCACTCCAGGTCGGTGTGGGCACCAAAGCCGTAGTTGAAGCTGGAGCCTTGCAGGCCGTCGCCGTGGGCGACTTCGATGGAATCGACTTTGGCCTTGTCCAGGGCACGGGCGATGTCTTGCACGTTCTTGATGCTGTACTGGTGGCGTACGGCGTGGCTGCCATCGCGCAGGGTCACGTCGGAGATGTAGAGTTTTTTACCGGGATTCGTCATGGTTCAATCTCCTCAGTTGATCAGTGACTCGGCGATGCGCTCGGCGGTGCCGAGGGCCGCGGAGGTCATGATGTCGAGGTTGCCGGCGTAGGCCGGGAGGTAATGGGCGGCGCCTTCGACTTCCAGGAAGATGGAGGTCTTCAGGCCACTGAAGTGCCCCAGGCCAGGAACGTTCATGGGCTGGTCAGCGGGAATGTCGTCGAACTGCACTTTTTGCTTCAGGCGATAGCCGGGCACGTAGCTGTTGACCGCTTTCACCATTTCTTCCACTGAGGCTTCCACCTCGGCTTTGTCGGCGGCCTCTGACAGCACGTACACGGTGTCGCGCATCAGCAGGGGTGGCTCGGCCGGGTTCAGGATGATGATGGCCTTGCCCTTGCGGGCACCGCCGACCACTTCGATGGCTTTGGAGGTGGTTTCGGTGAACTCGTCGATGTTGGCGCGGGTACCGGGGCCAGCGGACTTCGAAGAGATAGACGCGACGATTTCGGCGTAGTGCACTTTCGCCACGCGGGAGACGGCAGCCACCATCGGAATGGTGGCCTGGCCACCACAGGTGACCATGTTGACGTTGCCCTCACTCAGGTTCTGCTCCAGGTTCACCACCGGGACGCAGTAGGGGCCGATGGCCGCCGGCGTCAGGTCAATGATCTTGAGGCTTTCCTTGTGGCCGCGCAGGAACACTTCGTTGTGCATGTGAGCACCGGCGGAGGTGGCGTCAAACACGATGTCGATGTCGGCAAATTCCGGCATCTTGACCAGGCCATCCACGCCTTCGTGGGTGGTGGCAACGCCCATGCGGCTGGCGCGGGCCAGGCCGTCGGACTCCGGGTCGATGCCGACCATGGCGCCCATTTCGATGTGCTTGCCGTTACGCAGGATCTTGATCATCAGGTCGGTGCCGATGTTGCCCGAGCCGATGATGGCGGCTTTCAGTTTCTTGCTCATAATCTTGTCCTCATTCGGTCCGGATCAGACAAAGCGCACAGACGCGCTGCCAATCCCGCCAATGTCCACACGCATGGTGTCACCGGCTTTCACCGGCTCCAGCGGTACCAGGGAGCCTGACAGGATGACTTCACCTGCCTTCAGGGAAATGCCGAACTCACCCAGGGTGTTGGCCAGCCAGGCCACGCAGTTCACCGGAGAGCTCAATGCAGCCGCGCCGGCACCGGTGCTGATGATGGAACCGTTCTTTTCCACCACCATGCCGCAGGTCACCAGGTCAACGTCCCGGGGGGAGACCGCGTTGTCACCGAGCACAAACAGGCCACAGGAGGCGTTGTCGGCGATGGTGTCCTGAATGGCGATCTTCCAGTCCTGAATTCGGGAATCGACGATTTCGAAACAGGGCATGACGCATTCGGTGGCCGCCAGCACATCGGCGTTGGTCACGCCCGGGCCGGTCAGGTCTTTCTTCAGGATGAAGGCGATCTCGCCCTCAGCCCGTGGCGCAATCAGCCGGTCGCTGATGGGCACGGCTTCACCGCTGTTGAACACCATGTCGTCGGTCAGGTAACCGAAATCGGGCTGGTGTACGTTCAGCATGTTCATCACCGCCTTGCTGGTGACACCAATTTTCTTACCGATCACCCGCGCTCCGGCCGCCTGCCGGCGTTCCAGCATGCGCAGGGAGATGTGGTAGGCATCGTTAATGCTGATGTCTTCGCCACGGCTGGTGAGCGGAGACACCGCCTCCCGCTTGATCATGGCTTCGTAGAGTTCGTCACCGAACGCCTGGATCTTTGCCTGTTCCATTACTTACCTCCGGCAGCGGCTTGATCCGCTTCGTTCAGGAAATCATCAACCAGGCGGGCAAACCGACTGGCATGTTCAATCTGGGTCCAATGGCCACAACGGCCAAACACGTGTAACTGGGCACGATCAATCAGTTCGGCCAACTTGAGTGACGCTTCCAGAGGAATCACTTCGTCTTCGCGGCCGTGAATGATCAGCGTCTCGTGGGGCAGCGCGCGAATCGCCTCTTCGGGGCTGGCCAGGTTGTCTACCCAACGCTGACGCGGGGCCGGGAACATGGCAGCAAACGACTCCTGGAAGCCAGGACGAACGCTGGCCTGATAACGCATCTCTGCCAGTTCATCGGTTAGCAGGCCCTTGTTGAAGGCAAACACATCCATCAACCGGCGCATGGTTTCCAGAGATGGCTGGTAACCCCAGACTTCATCCAGGCCTTTGGTGATCGGAAAGCTGACCCCGACAGAACCCATCAGCACCAGACGGCGAACGCGCTCCGGGTGCTCGATGGCTAACGACAACGCCAGGCCACCACCGAAGGAATTACCGACCAGATCGACCTGCTCAAGCCCCAGCTCGTCCATCACACCGATGGCGTGCTTCACCCAACGCTCGCGTTTGTAGATCTGGTCTTCCGGGCGTTCGCTGTAGCCAAAACCGAGCATGTCTGGCGCAACCACCCGGCGGTGTTTGGCCAGCTCGGGAATCACCAGGCGCCAGTTAGCCCATGCGGTCACCCCGGGGCCGGAGCCGTGGATCATCATCAACGGAAATCCACCTTCGCCGTGATCGTGCACATTGGTCCGGTAGCCGGCCGCGGTGATCTCACGCCCGATTTCAGGGCTGTCTACAGGTGCGTTCATGGCTACCTCACAATTTAATGCAGATGTTTTTGGTTTCAGTGTAAAACTCCAGACCGTGTACTCCGCCTTCGCGACCAAGCCCGGATTGTTTGGCGCCGCCGAAGGATGTGCGCAGATCACGCAGGAACCAGGAGTTCACCCACGCCAGACCAACCTCCATCTGTTCCGCTACGCGAAGAGCGCGGGCAGAATTTTCTGTCCAGATGGCACAAGCAAGACCGTAGCTGGTGTCATTCGCCAACTCGATGGCTTCTTCTTCGGTGTCGAACGGACGGATGTGACAGCACGGACCAAAAATTTCCTCGCGGATAACCCGGGCGTCTTCAGGCAGGCCGGTCCAGATAGTCGGTTCAATCCAGGCTCCATCGTTCAGCTCTGCGCCCATATCGGGAATGCCTCCCCCAATCTCGACGGTTGCACCCTCTTCGCGAGCCAGATCGTAATAGCTTTTAACTTTGTCACGATGCTCCAGGCTGACCAGCGGTCCGAAATTCGCATCGGGATCTTCTGGTCGGCCCAGTTTCAGCTTGGCCACTTCTTCTTTCATACGGGCGAGGAACTGGTCAAATATTGAGCGTTCCACATAGACCCGTTCTGTGCCCAGGCAAACCTGACCACAGTTGACGAAGGCAGAACGCATCGTGCCCTCCACGGCTTTTTCGAGATCGCAGTCGGCGAACACAAGGCCAGGGTTTTTCCCGCCGCACTCCATGGACACATTACGCAGACCAACGGCGGCGGCTTTCATGATGATTTCACCGGTGCGGGTTTCACCGGTGAAGGTGATCGCATCAACCAGTGGGTGAGTGGTCAAAAATGCTCCGGCGGAATTTGGGCCAAAACCGTGCACCACGTTAAAGACACCCGCCGGTACGCCACATTCATTCATGACTTCGCCCAACAGAGTCGCTGTGGCCGGTGTTTCTTCTGACGGCTTCACAACGACGGTGTTACCACACGCCAATGCCGGACCGACTTTAAAGGTCATCAGCAGCAGTGGCAGGTTCCATGGAGAGATCACGGCAACAACACCCTTGGGTGTGCGGTGGCCTAGGTTTACTGCGCCCTTGGCATCGGGCGTTTCCATGCGAAATCCCTCAGTGGGATGACTCATGGAATCCGCAAATTCCTTGAAGTTAGCTGCACCGCGGGGAATATCGATGTGGCTGGCCATTGAACGTGGCTTGCCGGTATCGAGACACTCTGCGGCCAGGAATTCGTCGAAACGCTCATTGATGCGATCCGCGATCTTGTTCAACATGGCGGCACGCTGCTTTTGGGTCAGCTTGCTCCAAGGGCCCTTAAGCGCGGCTTTAGCGGCACGAACGGCAGCATCGACTTCCGCCTCCCCGGCCTCGTGAACCTGGCCAATCAGGCTGTTGTCCACCGGTGATCGATTTTCGAATGTTTTACCGCTGGCCGAGGCCACATATTCGCCGTTGATAAAGTGCTTGAATTCTTTCATGGCTGCCTAGTCCTGTTAAATTGAATCCCGTTCGGCCTGTTCCTAATCAGGTCAACACGGTCAGGAAGCGTTCGTTCAGTACGCGATCGTGGTAGAAAATCGCCTTACCGAGGTCTTCGGCTTTCCAGGTGATGGGTTTGTGGTCGGGGTAGTGATAGTCACCGCCGCAGAACACTTCGTTGCGGTTGCCGGACGGGTCAAAGAAATAGATGGTCTGGCCGTGGGTCAGACCGTGGCGGGTCGGGCCGATATCGATCGAGGTATCGGTCATCGAGATCAGATCCGCCGCCCGTAGCACGGCTTCCCAGGTATCCAGGAAGAAAGAGGCGTGATGGAACTTGCCTTTCTCTTCGTGGTGGATGAAGGCCACGTCGTGCTCTTTCATGGAGACGGTCAGGAACTGCGCCACACGGGTGCCTTCGGGATCCAATACCTGCTCGGCCAGATAAAAGCCCAATACGTTGACGAAGATGTCGTACACCGCGGCCAGTTCCGGGCCGTAGAACAGGGCGTGGTCAAAACGCACAGCCTTCATGCCTTGCAGGCCACGGGGCCAGGCTTCTGGGTTGACGCTGGAGACGCCCCATTTGCCGGTGTATTTCTTGTCGGCGAAGAGTTCAAACGCGTGGCCCGAAGGCACGGTAAAGCGAACGCGGCGGCCGCAGTCCTTCAGCTCGTCCGCCGGGATCCGCTCGACCTCAACGCCATAATCAATCAGGTCTTTTTCCAACTGCACCAGGGTGGCTTCGTCCACCACCTTGAAGCTCATGAAATCGCAACCAGGCTCGTCGGCCTCGCGCAGCACCACCGAGAATTTGTCCACTTCGGTCCAGGCCTTCAGATACACACGGCCCTGGTCGTCGCGGTCGGTTTCGATCAGACCCATCAGGTCTGTGTAGTGTTTGACGGCTTCGTCCAGATCAAGAACGCGAATCTGAATGTGGCCGGGGCGCATCACACCTTTTTTCATGACAATTACCTCTAAGCTTTTGTTGTTGTCTGCTTTTCAAATGCCGCCTCAGGCTGAGGCACGCACTCTATGGTCAAATCAGTCAACGGGTAGATTCTGCAGGCCAGAACCTCACCCTTATCAATGGCCTCGGGCGGCACATGGGCTTTGCTCATTTTTCCGCACTCGAAATCACCGTCTACAATCCGAATCTTGCAGAAACCGCAGCCACCGCCACGGCACCCGACCGGGACACACTTCTTACCTGCAAGCTCCATCGCCTTGAGGACGCTCTGGCCCTCCTGGCAGCTGAAGTGATCGCCGGTTGTCCGGCTGATTACCTGGAATCCGGCCATGGCCAATCTCCCGGTCAGATCTTCTTGAACAAGGCTGAACGCTGGGTTTCTTCCGCACCGTCGGCCGCTGTCAGGAATTTCTCCATGAAGATGTCCCGCTCGAACAGCCGGCCTTGCATCAACGCGGTAATGGCGGCATCAATCATCGGTGGCGGGCCACACAGGTAGGCTTTGTTGCCTGCGAATCGGCCATCAAAGTGTGCCTTGGCGGCTTCGTGCACATAGCCCTGGTATCCGCTCCAGTCGGCATCATCCTCCGCCTGGCTCAGCGCCGGCACATAGGTGAAGTTGTCATGGTCACGATCGAGGGCTTCGAACAACTCCCGGTTGTAAAGCTCAGCCTGGTTGCGAGCGCCCTGGAACAACACGATCTTACGTTCGTCGTTCTGCTCCAGCAGATCCATAATCATCGATTGCGGGCTGGACAGGCCTGAGCCACCGGCGATGAAAATCAGGTCGCCGGGCTGGGAACTGCGCACGAAGAACTGGCCGTAGGGGCCGGACAATTTGAGTTCATCGCCGGCTTTCAGCTGCTCGTGAATGTAAGTGGTGGCCGCGCCGCCCTCGACCAGGCGAACGTGCAGTTCCACCTCGTCGGCCTTGCTGGGCTGATTGGCCAAAGAGAAGGCCCGGGCGCCGTCGACGCCCGGCAGCTCAATGTTGATGTACTGGCCGGCCTGAAACGTCATGGGCCGGTCCAGCTTCAGGTGCAGACCCTTGATGGTCGGCGACAAGTCCACAATATCGGTCACGGTGGCGGCGTAATCCTCAACAGGATGGCCTTCAAAATCCGGATCAACATCAATGTCGGCTTCGATGGTGACGTCGCTCTCGACCGTCGCGCAGCACGCCAGCACTTTGCCTTCGTCCCGCTCGACATCCATCAAAGCAAACGGTGAGGCGTCGCCGATCTCGACGTCGCCCTCAAGCACCTGCACCTTGCAGGTAGCGCAGGTGCCGTGGCCGCAGGCAAACGGCAACCAGACGCCTTGACGGAGCGCTGCCGCGAGGATGGTCTGGCCTTCCTCCACTTCAATCTGCTCGCCAATGGGTTCGATAGTTACGGTGTGGCTCATAGCGCTACCCTCAGTATCCGACGCCAGCCATGCCTTTGAGGTCAGGTGTTGTGACCGTCAGCATGCTTTTGTGATCAATGCCGTTGTCGGCCAGGCTGGCCTCGGCATTCGGTGTAAAAGGCTCGTCGTTCAGCAGCCATTGCGCCTTCAGAAAATCCGCCTTGGCAGAATCCGGATGCGACGCGGTGGCTGGCTTGAGGATCTCGTCCACCAAGGCGCCGAATGTCATGTCCGGCTGCACCAGCAACGCGAAGGGTGCGCAAAACATCAGGTGGTCGGGCCAGTAGACATACAGCAGCTGCATGCCGTGGAAGTTCTCAACCTTGTCTTTAGCTTCAAACTTGTAGTCGTATAAAGCGTTAACACTCATAGTGGTCACCTTGTTGTTTTTGTGGGCTAATCGCCCGGCGCCAACGGCAGCAGGACGATTCCCGGATCAATATCAGGCTGCGTTTTTGTCCTCGTCAGCCGGCTTCACGCCCTTGATAGACAACCAGCGCTTGTGGTCCGGGGAGCCCAGGTACTCGAAATTGTCCTCGCCGATATTGATGTGGTAGTACTTCTGCACCACGGTCTCGACGTCTGCACCTTCACAGTTGCCCTGATAGATCTGGTGCACCGGCAGCCAGGCCTGGATGTACTTCTCCGGCTCATGCTCGAAAATTTCACAGCAGGCTTCAGAGCAGAAGTGATAGCGCTCGCCTTCGTACTTCAATTGACGGTGACTGAGTTTGGTGGGCGCACCCATTTCGGTGAACAAGGTCGGCACCTGACACACCTGGCACAATTGCGGCAGGGTGTTGTTGTAGAAGCGGCGGCCAGCAGCGGCCTCTTTCGCCAAATGCTCGTAACGCGGGCGGTAATACTTGTCGAAAGTGTCGGGGTACTTCTCCGACATCCAGTCCATCTCTTCCTTCTCTGGAATCCAGGTGTGGAAGTTGGTGGCCTGGCTGTACTGGTAGAAAGTGGTCCACAGCTGGTGGCTCAGGTGGTGCTTGGCGTCGTTGGCGACGTCCTGGTACTTGGGCGGACGAATGCCGTAACGCTCGAGATCCTTGAACAGGGCACCCCCGTTCTGCTCGTAGTACACCTCCCAGGCCTCTGACCAGGACATGACTTTGTTCGGCAGCATGTAATCCATCATCATGCTGACCAGGCTGAGCAGGCGGAAACCGCGCCAGAACCACTTGTCGATCCAACGCTGGACGATGGGCACGTTGTCTTCGTGCTGCTCAAGGATGAACTTGATCACCTCAAGGCCAAGGGTCATGTGGCGCGCTTCATCGGACTGGGCGGAAAACCCGAAGGTCACCGTGGCCATATCGCCGTTGTAGGCGGCACCGGACATGAAGGGTACAAACAGCAGGTTGGTCAGCACGTATTCGAACGAGAACGAAATAGCGGTCAGGAACTCGAACGGACCAGCGGTGCGGGCATCGTCAAAGAACGACTTGGGCACCGACAGGAACCACACCCGGTCGTGCATGTGTGCGGCATCGTGCAGGCCGTTAAAGTGTTTGTTGTAGTGGCTCATGGCGTGTTGCTGGGTCTGGGAATGACGCAACTCGTCAATCGCCTGCATCTGGCAGGCCACACGCGCACCGGCACCACTGAACTGACGACCTGTTTTGGCATAACCCTGGAAGGCCGCGTGCTCCAGCGGCGACACACCGGTAAGGAACAGTTTCAGGGCGTTGACGTAGCGAGCATCTGAAATATTCTGGTGGCCGTTGTTCTGGGCAAACGCATCAAAAATGGCGTACAGCTTCTTCTCTTTTTCCGCCTGGTACTTCCAGTAAGAATCCATGGTCAGACGGAACGGATCTTCCCACTGGGACCAGTCGGTGATCTTAATACCTTCAAAGTCCTCGTCCGGAAAAATGTCTTTCTTTTTCTGATAGGTTGGCTCCCAACCCATGTCGCGGGTCAGGTACTGGTATTTGTCTTTGAGATTCAATTTCTTGTTTTGAACAGCCATGATGGTTCTCCCAATTATTTCCACTCAAGAATGAAGTGATCATCGTCTTCATCGACATTGCCGCCGATACTGATGACATTTATGAGCATTTCCTGAACATCCCAATCGCGCCCCAGCTTTTCCTCCATGGTTTCCCGGTTCATCACCAGGCGCTTCTCGGCCTGAATCCGGATCATTGCAGGCTGGTGCTGCATTTCCGCATGAGGGTTATCGTCCATTACCGCTTCGGCGAGATACCGAGAGTCGTCGTTGTCCTGGAACACAATAAATACAAGTTGACTCATGCTGAGACTCCCTGGCTCTGCAGTCCGAATTTCTTCAGACGGGCAGAAAGCTCCGCCCGGGCTTCATCGAGGGCGTCAATACCGACGGAGGCTTCCGCCAGTGGCTTGAGGGCGTCGTAGGCCTGCGGTTCCCAGTTGTCGATCCATTTCTGGAGCAATTCGCGGTTGGCCTCACTCTCTCCGGCTACCGCTTTGATCATGGCGTTGGTCCAACGCAGGGATTCTTTGTACCAGTCACGCATAAACTCGGTGAGCATGGACACGTCTTCCGCGCCCTGGCTCTCGAACCAGGCATCCATCTTGTCGTAAACCAGGGTGTACATGAGCCCGTCCATCAGAATGTTCTGTACCAGGGTCAGCTCAAACCAGTCATCAACCACCAGGGTGTCTTCCACCAGTTTGCGCATGGGCTGCCACAGCTCATCATCCATCCAGTAGCCTTTGGACTCATCCAGTGCTTTACCGGTACTGCCGTCGATCATCAGCGCAACGCGAGACAGGTACTGGCCAATGCCCAGACGATCCATGGCGGTGTAGATGTGCATCTGTGAAACGGTGGTGGCTACCGCCTCACCGGCAATCTTACTGTTGTTCATGTTGGCACCCAGCTCAACATGGCGCAGGGGCACCAACAGGCGCAGCAGTTGCTTCTGAGTTTGTTCCGGCAGGCGGGTCAGCAGGTTGCGCTTGTCGCAAAAACCGAAGCTGGTCTCGGCTGCTTCCTGCATTTTGGCCCGGTTACCCACGTAGGCGCCGTAGTAAAACTGGCGGGGATCAGACACCGCATACCAGTCGGCCATGCGAATGGCGGTACGGCGATCGTCATTGAGCTCGTATCTTGAGTCCCACTGGGGGCGATAATGAAAGTTGGTTTTCGCCTCCAGGTCGTAACTTGCTTCCTGATAGCGCGTTGCCGGCTTGTCACCGAAACGGCGAGCAATGTGGCTGTATGTATGACGAATGGGTTCCACCGACGTGGTTTTGATTTCAATGCTCATATCAACCTTTCCGTTTTGTTTTTGTGGATCAGAGTGATGTGGGTATGGCCTAGTAACGCTCTCCCCTCTCCCCAAACCGCCACTTGATCATGTCTTCGTCAATCTGGCGGATCATGTCGGAGTCCATATGGACAACGTTGTTGTGCTTGCAGAAAATCTTGAAGGCTTCGCGAGGCAGAACCAGCTCGACAAAAAGCTCTGGATGGCCAATAGCGAAGTCGAATTCGACGAACTTGTCATCTGGCTGGCTGCGCACCCGGATGTAACGGGTCATTTCGTCAAACGTTTTGGTGTCAGTCTGAGTGGTCATTGTTAGCCCCGGTTATGTTTGTGGTCGGCTACGGACTACTGAGCAACGGCTGTGCCACTTCGGGGAATTTGCTTGCCGCAAGACTTCAACCAACTGTTCCAAATGACGTTTTTTTCTTTCTTCAGTAATTTTTCAGAGCACAAACCTGGTGATTAGTTGATCAATCGGATCGTCTTTTTTTATCAAATAGTCAAAATTGGCCAGCACCTCAGCAAATGCTAAGACCAACCTCCTATTCCGTAGCTCACGTCATTTTTTTACTATTTGATTGATTTTTGATATTGATCATGGGCTAGATGATCAATTAACAGGCTCTCAGAGAGCCCTTCCCCGCCCATAACAATTACAGGGGGTCTTCCAACCATGGCTGTAACCTACAAGCCTCAGTTGAACTACACCGATTTCAAGGATCTGACGGAGCAGATTCATTTCCACAGTACGGAAGGCAAAATATGGTTTGGTGAGCAGCGAATGCTGCTGATGAACCTCACCTCGCTAGGCGCATTTCGACGGGAAATCGTGAACAGCATGGGCATCGAACGAGCCAAAGGCTTTTTCCTGCGCCTTGGCTACCTGTCTGGGCTAAAAGATGCCGAACTTGCTCGCAAGCTTCGCCCCCACTGCAATGAGCTCGACATTTTTCTGGCAGGCCCGCAACTGCACGCTCTGAAAGGCATGGTTAAGGTGGTGCCACTGGAGATTGATCTAGACCAGGAGACAGGCGAGTTCTATGGCCGCTTTGAGTGGATCGACTCTTGGGAAGTGGAGATCTGTAAAACCGAGCTAGGGCAGATGGACGAACCGGCCTGCTGGGTATTGCTGGGCTATGCCTGCGCCTATACCTCTTCTTTTATGGGCAGAGAAATTATCTTCCGGGAAGTCAGTTGCCGCGGTTGCGGAGACGAGCAATGCGTCATCGAGGGCAAACCAGCTGAAGAATGGCCCGACGCCAAGGAATTCTCTCGATATTTCAAAGCCGACCCAATCATCGAAGAACTCTACGACCTTCAAGAACAGCTGAACTCGCTACGCAGTACGCTGCAACGTCAACAGGGCCAGTACTATGGCATCGGGCAGTCGTCGTCTTACAACAAAGTCTGCAAAATGATCGACAAAGCTGCCCAAGGCAAGGTGTCGGTACTGCTACTCGGCGAGACCGGTGTCGGCAAAGAAGTCATCGCCAAGAGCGTGCATCTGCGCAGCGAGCGCGCTGACGGGCCGTTTATCGCCGTAAATTGCGCCGCCATCCCGCCAGACCTGATCGAAGCTGAGCTTTTCGGGGTCGAGAAAGGCGCCTATACCGGAGCCAATCAATCCCGCGAGGGTCGATTTGAACGTGCCAACGGCGGGAGCATTTTTCTGGACGAAGTCGTCGAACTAACTCCAAGGGCCCAGGCCACTCTGCTTCGCGTACTGCAAGAGGGAGAACTCGAGCGTGTGGGCGATAACCGTACCCGAAAAGTTAACGTTCGAGTGATCGCTGCCACCAACGAAAGCCTTGAGCATGCCGTGGAAGCCGGTCGGTTCAGAGCCGATCTATTTTATCGGCTGAACGTGTTCCCAGTACAAATACCGCCGCTGAGAGAGCGCCTGGAAGACCTCCCGCTGCTGGCCAAGCACTTTCTGGAGAAGTTCCACGCCCAGTATGAAAAGCGAACTTTAGGGCTGTCTGACAAGGCGCTCGAGCTATGCCTTGGCTACCGTTGGCCCGGCAATATCCGTGAGCTGGAAAACGTTATTGAGCGAGGGGTGATTTTGACCGACAACAACGAGTCGATCAGCCAGGACGCGTTGTTCGTCACGCCGCCCACCAGCCCGGCCCAGTCGGTCGAACATATTGATGAAGAGGGCAACATGCGTCCTGGTCATGCAGGCAGCGTCGCCTCTGGCTGGTCAGAGCACATTTTGACGAACGGCATCAGCCTGGACGAGGTGGAAGAAACGCTGATGAAGCTGGCCATGGACCAGACCAACCAGAACGTTTCGAAGGCTGCCCGAATCCTGGGGTTGACCCGCCCTGCGCTGGCCTACCGGCTGAAGAAATCAGGGCTTCTGACTGAAAGCTGAGCTCTTGGAACACCCTCTCGGCGACAGGGATGTCACCAACTTCAACCAACCGCTCCTGATCACCCTCACGAAATAAACAATCGACTTTTCAGCTTGATCATTTGATTAAAATCATCCGTTCCCGGGCTCGCTCCTACCCGATAGCCAAACCGCCAAAATTAGAATTTATCCTTTAATTTTCATATCACTAGAGTCTACAAACTTACAATGGCACAGCCATTGCTGAGTCATCGTCAGTCGCTTTATTCACAAAAACAAAGACGGTGACAGAAAAATGCAAAATGCCTCCCTGCGCCCAAAGCGCACACTCGGTGTTGCTGCGGTAACCGCCAGCGCGTCGATGCTCCTGCTTACAGGGTGTGAAGCACCACTGAACCTGGAAGCCGTACACAAGGTTGCGGAACAGTCGTCCAAGCGCACCGATTTTTATCAGGCCATGGCCACCAATCAAAACGTGATTGTGGTCTCCGGCAACGAAGGTGTGTTGCTGTCCAGTGACGATCAGGGCGCCAACTGGACCCGCCAGTCCGGGCCCACCGAAGCCAGCTTTCTGGCCTTGGCCGCCTGCCCCGATAACACCTTTATTGGCCTGACCTTCGACAACACAGTCTGGCACAGTGATAGCAACGGCACCCACTGGACTGCCCACGCCCTGCCAAGCCAGGAGCAGATGATGACGCTAGCCTGCGCGCCGGACGGCAGCTGGTGGACCGCAGGCAGCTTTACCACCATTCAGTACAGTTCTGACCAGGGCCAGTCCTGGGATGAAACTTCCCTGTACGAAGACGCCATCCTCAACAATCTTCAGTTCATCAATCGTGAGCAAGCCATCGCTACCGGCGAATACGGCATGGTGCTGCGCACCGACGACGGCGGACTCAACTGGGATCTGGCCGGCCAGGCGCCAGACGAGTTTTACATCCATGCCAGCCATTTTGAGACGGCAGACGAAGGCTGGATTGGTGGTCTGAACGGATTCATCTACCACACCACCGACGGTGGCCAGAGCTGGCAGCAAATGCCCGCCGCCACCAGCGCTCCGGTGTTTGGATTCATTCCGGGTGACAACATCCTCTTTGCGCTGGCAGACAACGCAACGGTGCTGCAACGCCAGGGTTCCAGCTGGAAAAAAATCTCCGAATCGGATCAACCCCTTTACCTGAGAACCGGGCTCATTTTGCCGGATCAGCGCCTTCTGGTGGCCGGAGGCCGGGGCCTGCTTTTTGATCTTGAAACGCCAGCGGCCCTAGCAGCCAGCACAGACTGAGGAAATTCACCATGTCTCACCTGCATCGTTTTACGCATTTCATGCACTTGCTGGAAGTGTGGATTTTCAACAACCCCCGCAAGGTGCTTTCGCTGATCGCCATACTCACGCTGGTGTTCGCTCTGCGCATTCCCGGCTTGAAGATCTTTACTGATTTTGCCGATCTGCTTCCCCAGCAACACCCTTACATAGAACTACACAACAGCATCAAAGACAGCTTTGGCGGCGCCAACGTCCTGGTGGTTGGAGTGGAATTTGAACAAGGCGACATGTTCACCAACGAGAACCTCGCCAAGATCGACCGCATTACCCAGGCGGTGGACAGCCTGCCCGGCGTTAACCACAACCTGGTCTCCAGCGTTACCCATCGAAATTCCCGGAAAGTGTGGTTGACCGAAGTCGGCAGCATTAACTCAGAACCCTATTACGACTCCACCCGAGGACAGTATTCCGAGCAGGCACTGGGCGCCATGCGCGCCGATGTCGCGGCCAACCCGCGGGTGTATGGGCCGTTGGTGTCTCCGGACTTCAAGACCGCGCTGGTCAAAGCACAGCTGATTGAAGGCAAGCTGGACTACGAGCAAACCTTTGCCCAGCTGCAGGAGCTGAGAGCCAACGAAGAAACCGCAGGTGTCACCCTGTACGCCACCGGCCAGCCCGTGTTGGTGGGATGGGCCTACACGTATATGGACCAGATTCTGCAGATCTTCATCTTTACCGTGCTGACGATGCTGGCTCTGCTGGTCTTCCACTTCCGCAAGGCCTACGGAGTGCTGATCCCCCTTGGTGGTGTGCTGATTTCCACCATCTGGGGGCTTGGCATTATCAGCTTCCTTGGCTACAACCTGGACCCACTCGGACTGGTGATCCCGTTCTTGATTGCCGCCCGCGCCATGAGCCACGGGGTTCAGCTGGTCGAGCGCTACTATGCCGAAACACAGGTACTGGGCGATGGACCAAAGGCGGCCAAAGCCACCTTCGACAGCCTGTTCCGACCGGGCTCACTGGGTGTGGTGTCTGATGCCATCGGACTGTCCCTGATCGCCATCGGGTCTATCCCCCTGAACACCAATCTGGGCATCTACGCCTCACTGTGGGCCATCACCGTGGTGTTTACCGTGCTGATCGGTGTGCCCCTGCTGCTGTCGATCCTGCCAACACCCAAGAACACAACCATCCGCGAAACCGCACTCCGCCACATTGGTGCTACCTGCTCCCGGACAGTGACCAAACCGGGCTCATCCCGAATGATCCTGGCTGCTGCTGGCCTCGCCATGATGGTCGGGTTGCTGGCCGCCTCCAATGTGCAGATCGGCGATTCCGAGCCCGGCTCTCCGATTCTGTATCCGGAGCATGACTACAACGTGTCTTCCCGGGTGGTAAACGAGAGCTTCCCCGGCTCGGAGGAGCTTTACATTGTCGCAGAGGCCAGCGAGAACGGCGGGCTAAAGCGGCCGGAAGTGCTCACCGCATTGGCCGACCTGCAAAATCACATGTTGACGGATCCAGAAGTGGGCGGCAGCAAGGGTCTGCCGGACCTGATCAAACAGGTTAACCGGTTGATGCACAACGACGACCCACGCTGGTATCAGATCCCTCACGACGCCGGCTACGTGGGCGGGCTGATGTTTACTTACATGGCGTCGAGCCCAATCCCCGGGGCGCTTGATGAGTTCAACGACACTGACGACCGCATTGCCAACCTGGTGTTCTATTACAAAGATCGCCAAGGCGAAACCATTCGCCGCGCCATCCACATGGCCAAAGAATGGATTGATGCCAATGGCGACAGTGTCGAAGGGCTGACCATCCGCCTGGCCGGGGGCACCCTGGGCGTTGCCGCCGCCATGAACGAATCCGCCTTCGAAACCAATGTGATCGTCCTGCCGCTGGTGTTCCTGCTGATTTTCATCTTCGTGATGCTGTTTTACACCTCATGGCACGCCGGGCTGATGATGCTGCTGTCCATGCTGTTCGCCACCACCCTGACCTACGCCTACATGGGTCTGAAAGGGCTGAGCATTGATATCAACACAGTGCCGGTGATCGCCGTCGGTATCGGCGTCGGTATCGATTACTCCATCTACATGATGGACCGCATCCGCGAAGAAATGGCCAAGTGCCAGGACCTGCGCGAAGCCGTGCGCCGCGCCATTTCCACCACCGGCATGGCGATCAGCTTCACCGCACTCACGCTGATGGCGGGGATCATCATGTGGGTCATCTTCTCTGACCTGCGATTCCAGTCCGACGCCGCGCTGCTGCTGTGCATCATGATCGTGATCAACGGCCTGGCCGCCATGTTGCTGGTGCCGTCCTGGGTGCTCAGTTTCAAACCGCGATTTATCACCGACGTGTATGCCGATGAAGACGGCATCCTGCATTCCGACCACAGATCACCGAAATCAACTCCGTCTGCTGCTTCAGCCATGAAACAGGACGATGGATTTGTGCCAGGAGAACCGTACCGGGCCTGAACCCGGTACCAACTCCCAAAAACCTGTAACGAGGACATGCCATGCAAACAAAAATAAAAGGCCTGAGGTTCTGGTGCTGCGCCCTTGCGGGCAGTGCCAGCCTGGCGCTGATACCAATGACGACGACCGTTGCCGCGGAAGACACCCGGGTGAACGGATATGTTGAAAACGCAACCTACGGGCGGGAAGGCGTGGGGCTTTCCAAGTTCCGCAATACCCTGCAAATGGAACTTGAAAAGCAGGCTGGCAACGTTGGCATTTTCAACAACCTGAAATTCAACGCAACGCTCCGGGGCAGTTACGACGGGGTTTATGATCTGAATGACGATGAGTACGGGCGCAATGCTGGCGGAGCCGTGCAACTGGAAGGCACCCAGGGGTTCGTCCCACATGGTGGCGGTATAGCGCCCACTCCGTTTTTGGGATTTGATATCAACGAGAACCCCAACGACGGCATGGTTGTTCTGGGCGAGCATCTGCACTCACAAGACAATGGCGTCGCTTTTGGTGTTCCCGTTCGCCCCTGTGACAAAGATGATCGAGGCTGCATCCAAGGCTATCTGGATAAAGACTCCAACGAACTGCGGTTTTCAGAATTCAACGACCGTGCTGACTTTATCCGCGAGCTCTACGCCGATTTCGACATCAACTTCGATAACGGCAATATTCTCAGTACCCGCCTGGGTAAACAACAGGTGATCTGGGGACGAACCGATCTGTTCCGGGTATTGGATGTCATCAACCCGGTCGATTACTCCCGCAACAACATATACGACGAACTGGAAGATATCCGGATTCCCATGTGGATTCTGCGGACGGACTACCGTATGGGTCCGACCGAGGTCTTCGATGGCTTTGCTTTTGATGATCTCAACTTCCAGATGGTCTGGAACTTTGACAAGTTCCGACCCCACGACATTGGTCAATGCGGGCAGCCCAACGTAATTCTTGATGCCGGCTGTTTTTTTCGTGGCATGAATAACCTGTGGGAAAACGGTGGTACCGTCGCCAACTTTGCCGGTGCAACGCCGGATGGTGGTTTGGCCACCGATTTTGGCCCCGGCCAGATTGGTATCCGTAAAGCGCACATGCCGAGCTGGAGCCTGGCCAACACTCAACTGGGCCTGAAAATGGAGGGGGTTTACGGTGATCTGGGTTTCTCGCTTAACGCATTGACCTACCGCTCACAGTTACCCTCCCTCCGAGGCGGCATTCCCGCCCAGAATGGCTTTACCGGCGAAACCGCGGTGTTTCCCAGCCTGATCGCCTTTGACATTCACTTTCCCCGAGTGAACCTGGTCGGTGGTTCTCTGGATTATTACTCCCAGGGCATTGATACCGTATTCCGGGTAGAAACGTCTTACACCTCTGGTGAGGAGTTCGCCAACACGCTTCGCAAAGAGCTCTATTCCGAATCGGATGTACTTCGGTACGTGGTTGGTGCTGACAAGAGCATCTTTATCCCTGCACTGAATGAAAACCAGGCCTTCCTGTTCTCCGGTCAGATTTTTGGCCAGCACATTCTGGATCATGAACGTGAGCAGAGAACCTATGGCGAAGCAGGTATCCCGGATTACGAGCACAACTGGACCGCGACGCTGCTTATTCAGGGCTTCTACATGAACGGTCGAGTGACTCCCAAAGTCATCACCGCTCACGATTTCCGTGCTCAGGCGACAGCCATTGCGCCTTCCGTAGATTGGCTGGTCAATGACCAGTTCAAACTGTCGCTCGGCGGTAATTTCAAAGTGGGGACCGGCGCTCGCAAGTTTGACGACTGCCGGTCCTGCAATCCCTGGGATCCGTTCACTCAAACACCGGGCGTAGCCGGACAACAGCCGGGCGAATCTGCAGGCCTGAGCAGTTACGAGCCTCTTGGCCGTTTCAAATCCGGCCCGATCGGCATGGCCCAGAAAGAAGATGAAATTCAGCTGACTGCTCGTTACAGCTTCTAACAACAAGAGGACGCAAACATGAACATAAAATTCAAACCAACGGCACTCTCGCAATGCCTGGCGGCTGGCCTGGTCGCGGGCATGTTCGCTGCGCAGGTGCAGGCCAACGAAGACGTCATCCAGAACTCCTTCTTTCCCTATAAGAACGAAGTACCCAGCCATGACGGCCTGAGCGTAGGCATGACCATTGATCAGTCCAACGTTGCCCAGTTCAAGGAGGTTATTGATCCGGCCTTCTACACCTTCATCGAGAATGGCTGGACCTCGATCACCGTTGGGGAAACCACGTCATTCGGCTTGAACGAAGGCTACGTTGACGCCACTCGCTCCTCCGTGGGCAAAGTCTCCCTGGGTGAGCAGGTCGGCGAAATCAATGGCTGGCAAGCCGGTAGGCCGTTCCCCCAGGAACCGGACGCCAACGACCCAAGGGCCGGCGAAAAGCTGGCCTGGAACTACAAGTACGGTTACAACTGGGGCGACAGCGCGGCCATCTCGCCGTTCTACTGGAAGTACCGGGACATGAACTCCGGCAAAGTGGAGCGAACCATCAAGTTCAACTTCCACTTCCTGAACTTCAAAGGCCGGGTCAATCAGGAGCCGGTGCCGGAGATCACCCCCAACCCGTCCGATCTGTTCCGGGCCATCTACTTACAGGTTCTGGACCCGGCCGATGTGCGCAACACCCAGTTGCTGATACATCGCGCCTCGGACGACCTGAAGCGGGACAACTCCTGGCTGTATCTTGGCTTCCAGCGCCGGGTTCGTCGCCTGGCCACCGGCCAGGTCACCGATGCCTTCCTGGGCTCTGATCTGATGATCGAGGACTTTGAAGGTTACAACGGCCGCATCTCAGACATGAACTGGACCTACAAAGGTACCCGAGACATGCTGATGCCGTTCTACAACCACAATGATCTGGAACTGGACACCGAGACCCACCAGGACAGCGACGGCTACCAGGTAGTTGCGTTCAGCGGTCAGGGCGGTTGCTTCCCGAACATCACCTGGCAATTGCGTAAGGTCTATGAAGTGGAATCGGTACCGGTGGATGAAAGCCATCCCCTGTCAAAGCGGGTTCACTTTGTCGATGCGCAAACCTTCACGATTCCCCGTACCGTGTCTTATGACCGCCGGGGCAGCATGTGGAAGACCTTCACCATCGGCCAGGCCCACCCTGACTATCACCTGCCCAAGAACAAAGGCACCGGTGTGTCTATCGATGACAGCTTCAGCATGATCGACGTGCAGGCCAGCCACTGCACCACCGGCCAATTCAAAGGCCAGGTAGATCCAGAAATGTCGCCGCCACAGATGTTCAACGTGCAACATCTGCGCGCAACCGGCAGCTAATCAGTTAAGCGTTGTTGCTCTCCTTGGGCCCGCTATGCGGGCCCCTTTTTCGTTTCGGAGGATGGAAAAATGTCCCTGTTTGAGCCACTGACATCCAACTCGCAAGCCCAGAATCGGCACCGCAAGGAGAAGGCACTATGACTGCACAGTCCCACCAGGAATCCAGCACACCCTTAACCGTGGTCGTTTCACGCCGCGTTAAAAAAGGTCAGGAAAGCGAGTTCGAGAAACTCAGCAGCCAGATGACCGAGAGGGCCGCCAGCTTTCCGGGCTATCTTGGCGCCACCATGTTCCGCCCCTCCTCGCCGGCCGACCCGGAATACCGCATCGTGTTCAAGTTTCGGGACCGGGACACACTGAACGCCTGGGAAGCTTCTCCGGAGCGGGTCGAATTACTGGAACAGATCGAGAATCAGTTGGTGCAGCCCAGTGAGCGGGAAGTCACCTCCGGTATTGTCACCTGGTTCAGCCTGCCCGGGCAGAACCCGGTCACACCGCCGCCCAAGTGGAAGATGACCCTGGTCAGCTGGCTGGCCTTGTACCCGGCGGTCACCCTGGTGTTTGTGCTGTTCGGCGACGTGCTGGCACAGATTCCGCTGCTGCTGCGAACCATGGCGGTCACCATCGTGGTCATGCTGCTGATGAGCTATGTCCTGATGCCCCGCATGACTCGCTGGTTCGCCTTCTGGTTATTTCCAAACAAGGACCAGAATGTTCGCTAGCAAACTGGCGCTCACCTGCATTTTGAGCTGCACATCAATGGCAGGCCGGTCAATCCAATGACCGCAGACATTCCCACCGCAGCCGACGTTCCAAGTACACTGGCCAAGGCCTTCAAAGAGGACGCCTCATACAAACTGGCTGTCATGGAGCGGGCCGCTAGCCGGTCTAATCTGATGCTGGCGGGAGCTCAGGCACTCTTCGATTAACTCACAGATGCGGCATCAATAAGTAATGCTTACTTCACAATACCCTTGACGAGCCCCAAGGCAATCGCGACCTGCACCAGCTCAGCAAACGAATCCACTTTCATTTTGGCGGTCATGTTGGCTCGGTGACCTTCTACGGTTTTACGATTAATACCGAGTTCATCTGCCGCTTCCTGATTGGAAAGCCCTTTAACAATCAGCTCCAGTACTTGGCGTTCTCGACGGGTCAGGCTGTCGTATCGTTCACGAATCCGGGTTTGGGAGCTGCGCCGGGCGAACCGCGCGCGGTCTCTCTCCAATGCGTTATGCACGTGATCAATCAGCACTTGGTCATCAAACGGCTTTTCGATGAAAGTCATTGCGCCCTGGGTCAGCGCAGTCACGGCCATATCCACATTGCCATGGGCCGAGATCATAATGACGGGCAGCTCGATATCGTGCTCCGGAAGTTTCTTCTGCGCGTTGATTCCACTGAGGCCAGGCATGCGCACGTCCATGACGATGCAACCGCTGTGGCTTTTGTCGAAACCATCGAAGAACGTTAATGCGTTCTCGTAGGTCTGAACGTTGAGACCAACAGACTCCAACAACCACTTCAAAGAGTCGCGGACATCTACGTCATCATCAATTACGAAAACCGTTTGCGCATCGTTGTTGGTGGTCATGAGAAATCAGTCAGCAATATCCAGGATAAATGAAAAGCTCGCCCCTCCCTCCGGGAGGTTTTCTGCCCACAGCTCGCCTCCGAGATTCTCTACCAATGAGCGACTGATGGCCAGCCCCATTCCCAGTCCAGTTTGCTTGGTTGAAAAGAATCGATCAAAAAGCCGGGACATATCAGCCTCTGATATTCCCGATCCCTGATCTTTCACCTGCACCCGCAATTGCCGGCTATGGTCTAGCTGTAGACTGATATTGACCGCGGCGACCGGATCATCATCGGACGACGCACTGGCCTCGATGGCATTGACGATCAGATTCAACAAAACCTGCTCCAACTGAATCCGATCACCTTTGACCGGAGGCAACTCCTTATCCACTTCAAGCGCCAGACGCACATTATTCCGCTCTGCCATAGACTCACAGAAATCAATCATATCCCGAGTCAGCTCGGGCAGGTTGAGACTAGTAACAACCGGTTCCTGTTTACGAGTAAAGTCCATCATCCGGTGAATGATCTCGCCTGCCCGCAATGCCGTTCGTATGCTACGGGTGATCGGAAGCTCCACATCACTCCAGGAAAGACTGGATGACCCAGCGAAGCGCCGCTCGATGCCTCTGAGGTAGTTGACCATCGCCGACAACGGCTGATTCAGTTCATGGGCAAGACTTGACGCCAGTTCACCCATAGTCACCAAGCGGCCAGCATGGTCAATGTCTGCCTGATATTGCTTGAGCTGCTCTTCAGCAGCTTTTTTCTCCGTGAGGTCATGGGCAACCAGCGAGAAATACTCAATGTCTCCATGGAGCGACCGGTGAGCCAACAGTTCCAGCATCACCGGAATGCGAGGGCCCTTGAGGCTACGCATCGTGAGCTCGCCGCGCCAGTTCCCTGATCGCCTGGCCGAGGGAAGCCCTTCATCCATTAATAACCGAAATCCCTTTTCGGTCACAAACCAGGACAAAGGAAAAGCGCTGTAGTCCGTCTGTTCCAGCTTCAGCACCATGCGGGCGGCTTCATTCAGGTGTGAAACGGTTAGATCAAGATTGACAAAAATGACCAGATCCTGGGTGCTCTCCAAAACCCTGGCCAGGCGTCGAGTTGCTTTGTCGGCCTTGATTCGATGGGTGGCGTCACGGGAAACCACCAGGATTTCCCGAATCTCGTTGGTTGACGGGTCCCGAATGGTCCGGCTCGTGCTTTCCAGCCAGGTATAGTGTCCGTCTTTGCAGCGAAAACGATAGGTATGGGTATACAGGCCCCGGTCATAATTCACCGTGGGAGCCCTCAATCGGAAGTCTTCCACATCGTCTGGGTGGTAGAGATCATAGGCAGACATGCCGACAATCTCTTCCACACTGTAGCCAAGCAGGTGGGTGACTGCGGGGGACACATAGATAAACTGCCAGTCTTCCGGCGTGTGTCGGGAAATCATGTCAGTCGATTGTTCCGCCATTTCCGCCAGCAGGCGGTTGCGTTCGGCATCATCTGTCAGGGCTGTGCGCCCTTCTTCCGGAGTGCGGGTTTTCATCTTTAACGGGGTCTCCGAACTCGAGTTGCCTGATCGCAGCCTATTCTGCCGGTCTGCGGAGCCCTTGACCACCGGGTCTTCGGGCCCCGCGTTCTGCTATCGCAAGAACTCTTTACTAAAGGCTTTGAATTCAGCTGCATCCGAACGGCGCAGCCATTCGAACCCGACCATTTCTTTGGTGACCATTCTGGCGCCGGCCTGCTCCATTCGGCGCAGTGCCACTTCGGTGTCGAAAGGGTTACGGGCCGAAATCGCATCCGCCACCACATAGACCTCCATCCCCTTCTCCAGCAACTTGAGCGTCGATTGCAAGACACAGGCCTGCGACTCCATACCGCAAAGTACCACCTGCTTGCGGCCGTGGGCCTGGAATGCCCGCTCAAAGTCCGGGTCGTCGATACAGGCAAAAAAAGTTTTGCCGTGGATCTTATCTGGCCCCACCAGCTCACGCAGGCTTTCTTCGGTATGCCCCAGTCCATCCGGATACTGCTCGGAACCGATCACCGGCACATCCATCAATCTGGCCAGACGAACCAGCCAGCTGCAATTTTTCACCAGGGTCTCGTGCTCGTGCACGCCGGGCAACAACCGGGCCTGCACATCAATCACAGCAACGATGGCCTTATCTTTATCCAATAGCATAGCGATCTCCTGATTTACGCCGGCCGACGGTCAACCATATTAGTGGCCACACCTTCAGCAACCACGTTGTCGCCGACCCTGCATACGGTTTCCAGTTTTACCCGGCGACGCTCCTCATTGATCTCAATGATTTTTGCCGAAGCCACCACTGTGTCACCGATGTGGACCGGCGCTTTGAACTTGATCTGTTGATCAATGTAGATTGCGCCCGGGCCAGGCAGACGTGTACCCAGAACCGCCGAAATCAGAGCTGCACTGAACATGCCGTGTACAATCCGCTCTTTGAACGGCGTGGTTTTGGCGTATTCCGCATTGATGTGTACCGGGTTGTCGTCACCACTAATACCTGCAAACAGAACCACGTCTGCCTCGGTAATCGTCTTGGCGTAAAAAGCTTCCATTCCAACTTCCAGATCTTCCAGGTAGTAACCGTGTAATTCTTGCATTGTGTTTTCCTCACGTTGATCCATACGCTGACCACATTACTGGTTTATATCCGTCAAACCAAGTACTTTTACTTGGTTTTTTCAAAACAGTCTGATAGCCTTCTTCCAACAACAAAGACACCACCGCTTTGTCCAGAGGAAAACACGGTATGCAGAGCCAACCCGTAAGCATTTTCGAAAGAGCCTTCAAGAAACTGGTCCCGGGCGGGCTGGAATCGGTAGGCCGTCGCGGTTCAGATATCATGAACATTGCCGAGGATCTCCCCGAAGCCGACATCACCGCGGTTAAAGAGTGGATCGACAACTGCCTGGCCCAGAACGGTGGTCAGGTCGAAGCCCGCAACCGCGCCGCCATGCTTGGCCGCGCCTATCTGAAGCTGTCGGTTACTGGCAAAACCCGGTTCCTTGGGCTGCTGGCCGAGCATTACGGTGTCAATGAAAGCAGCGTAGAGAAGGCCATTGATCAATGGCATAACGCCAAATCCAGCCAGAAAACCGAAGCCGCCCAGGCCTTGCGCAGGGCCCTGGAACCCAGCCGAACCGCCCTGCTGAAGCAATTCAACGGGGTGCCATCCGGGGTTAAATTTCTGGTGGACATGCGTGATGAGCTGCTGACGTTTTGCAAGGACTACCCGGCACTGAAATCACTGGAAACCGACCTGCAGGATCTGCTAGCCACCTGGTTCGACATCGGCCTGCTGCAGCTGGAGGAAATCAATTGGCATTCCAGTGCTGCCATGTTGGAGAAGCTGATCGCCTATGAAGCCGTGCACGCCATCAAGAGCTGGAACGACCTCAAAAACCGACTCGATTCTGACCGGCGCTGTTTCGCCTTCATTCACCCGAACATGCCCGATGAGCCGCTGATTTTTGTTGAGGTTGCTCTGGTGAATGGCCTGGCCGGCAACGTTCAGAAACTGCTGGACGAAGACGCACCGACCCAGGACATCGACACCGCAGACACCGCCATTTTCTATTCGATTTCCAATGCCCAGCGGGGGCTCGCCGGTATTAGCTTCGGCAATTTCCTGATCAAGCAGGTGGTGAAGAAGCTGCGGGACGAGTTTCCTCAGCTCAAGCAGTTCGCCACGCTGTCGCCCATCCCCGGTTTCCGCCGTTGGCTGGAAAACACCCCCCCCGACCAGTTGGCGCAACGGCCGGGTGGCGAACAATGGCTCAGCTACCCGCCACCGCGTGATCCGGTGCGAGCAAACCAGGGCGACACCAATGGCTCCCAGCAAGAGGCCATCCTGAAACTGGCGGCGTCTTATCTGTGCTCCACCAAACCGGGCAGTGGCCGTGCGGCTGACCCGGTGGCACATTTCCACCTGAGCAACGGTGCCCAGGTTGCCCGGCTTAACTGGATGGCCGATACCTCGGATAAAGGCCTCAAGCAGTCGGCCGGGCTGATGGTGAATTACCTGTATGAGCTGCCGAAGATTGTGCATCGCAGCCAGCAATACACCTCGATTGGCGCTGTCTCCCAATCCTCAGCCATCAAGAAGCTCTTGAAGTAACCAACCCAAAAAGGAAGGAAAACACCATGACTAATCGTATCGCTGTTGTTACCGGTGCCGCCGGCGGACTGGGTACCGCCATGTGCAAAGCCCTGGCCGACCAAGGCCGGAAAGTGGTGGGTACCCATCTGCCCGGGACCGCGTTCACCGCTCAGGCCGAGCAATGGCAGGCCGATCTGCGCGAGCAGGGTATCGACGTTGCTATTTACCCGCTGGACGTGACCGATTTTGCCGGTTGCCAGGCCTTTGTTAACACCGTCGAGCAGGACCTTGGCCCGATCGACATTCTGGTCAATAACGCCGGCATCACCAACGATGCCCCGCTGAAGAAGATGCAGCCGGAGCAGTGGAACCAGGTGATCAACGTTAACCTGAACTCCATGTTCAATATGTGTCGTCAAGTGTTCGAAGGCATGTGTGAACGTGGTTTCGGCCGGATTGTGAACGTGTCTTCCCTGAACGGTGAGAAGGGTCAGTTTGGTCAGTCCAACTACGCCGCCACCAAAGCCGGCATTTACGGCTTCACCAAATCCATCGCCCTGGAAGGTGCTCGCAAAGGCGTGACCGCCAACTCGGTCTCCCCCGGTTACATCGACACGCCGATGGTTCGCAAGGTGCCGGAAAAAGTACTGACCAGCATTGTTGACGGCATTCCGGTTGGTCGCCTTGGCCAGCCCGAGGACATTGCCCGGGCCGTGGCGTATCTGACCGCGGATGACGCCGGCTTTGTGACCGGCACCAACATGTCGGTCAACGGCGGCCAGTACATGAGCTAAGGGAGCACATCATGACAGAGTACAGAGCACCCACCCGCGACATGGCGTTTACCCTGCAACAGGTCGCCGGGTTTTCGGAAATGGCCAAAGCCTGTGGCTATGAAGACGCCACCGATGACGTGGTCGCAGCTATTCTTGAAGAGGCAGCCCGCTTTGCCGGCGCGGTGATTGGCCCGACCAATGCCAGCGGTGACAAAACCGGCGTGCGCCTGGATGCCGACCATAACGTGGTGACGCCAGCGGGCTTCCGGGACGCTTACCAGCAGTATGCTGAGAGTGGCTGGGCCAGCCTGCAGTTTGATCCGGAATTCGGCGGCCAAGGCCTACCCTTTTCCCTGGCCATTCCGGTTCAGGAAATGTGGCATGCCGCCAACATGGCCTGGGGGCTCTGTCCTTTGTTGTCCCAGGGAGCGGTTGAAGCGCTCTCGGAAAATGCCAGCGACGCGCTGAAACAACAACTGTTGCCGAAAATGATTTCCGGACAATGGACCGGCACCATGAACCTGACGGAACCCCAGTCCGGTTCTGATTTGTCCGGCATTCGCACCCAGGCCCGGCCGGACGGCGATGCCTACCGGATCAAAGGCCAGAAAATTTACATTACCTGGGGCGAGCATGACATGGCGGAGAACATCATCCACCTGGTGCTGGCTCGCCTGCCCGATGCCCCAGAGGGAGTTAAAGGCATTTCGCTGTTTGCGGTCCCCAAGTATTTGCCGGATTCTGACGGTGAGCCCGGAGCACGCAACGACTGCCACGCAGTCTCACTGGAACACAAGCTCGGCATCCATGCCAGCCCCACTTGTGTGATGAGCTATGGCGACAATGAAGGCGCGATCGGCTATCTGGTGGGCGAGGAAAACCGCGGTCTGGCCTGCATGTTCACCATGATGAACAACGCTCGGCTGACGGTTGGACTGCAGGGGGTGTCCATTTCCGAGCGGGCCTACCAGCAGGCGCGGGACTACACTTTCGAGCGAACTCAGGGTACCGCTCCCGGCGAACAGGGCATCTCCCCCATCATACGGCACCCGGACGTGCGCCGTATGCTGATGACCATGAAATCCCTGACCGAAGCCGCCCGAGGACTTGCCTATACGGGCTGTATCGCAGTCGATTATGCCAACGGCCGGGATCTGCCGGAGGATCTTCAGGCCCGCTACCAACGCCGCGCGGACCTGCTGACACCTCTGGTCAAAGGCTGGTGCACCGAAATAGCCCAGGAAGTGACCTCCCTGGGGATTCAATGTTACGGCGGCATGGGCTTTATCGAGGAAACCGGCGCGGCGCAGCACTACCGGGACGCCCGGATCCTGCCCATATACGAAGGCACAAACGGTATTCAGGCGCTGGATCTGATCGGTCGGAAAACCGTTCGGAACCAGGGCAAGGCCATGGCCGAGCTGATCGATGATATGCGCCCCTTCACCGGGCCGACCCACAGCGGTTCATTGTTCACCGCCGAGCGACAAGCCCGGTTTGACCAGGCGGTGGCCTTCCTCGAAGATGCCACCCGAACTGTGCTGGAGCGAGGAGATGACGACCGGTTTACCGGCGCCGTGGCCTTTAACTACTTGATGCTGAGCGCCACGGTGACCGCCGGCTGGCTGATGCTTAAAGCCGCCACCACGGCCGCGCAGTCGCAAGCTGAGCAGAGCTCATTTGCATCCAGTAAGCTGGTGACCACTAACTTTTATATCGACCATATTCTGCCGCGCTGTTCAGCCTATCTGACCGCGCTACGGTCCGGTGACGACGCTATCATGGCGCTACCGGAAACAGAGTTCTGATATCAGCCAGAAGGTAAAACTTCATGTACATAGACGGAGAATGGATGACCGGGCGCCCCGAGTTCCCGGTCACCAACCCGGCGACGGGTGAAATCATCGGGCAGGTTCCCGATTGCACCGATCAGGATATTGAGGCGGCCATCAGGGCCGCCGATCGTGCTTTTAAAGAGTGGAGAACCACCACCGCCTATCAGCGCTCCCAACTGCTTTACCGGGCCTGGGAACTGATGATGCGCCAGAAACGCGCGCTCGCCGAGTTGATGACCCGCGAGCAAGGCAAACCGCTAAAGGCCTCCCTGAATGAAGTTCAGTACGGTGCGGATTTTCTGCTGTGGTTTGCCGAAGAAGCCAAACGCATGTACGGACAGATCATTCCCTCCGCCCGTGAAAACCAGCGTTTCCTGGTGCAAAAAACCCCAGTGGGCGTGGTCGGTGCCATCACGCCCTGGAACTATCCGATCTCGATGATCACCCGCAAACTGGCCCCGGCCCTGGCGGCCGGTTGCACGGTGATTCTCAAGCCGGCTGAAAGCACTCCGCTGTGCGCCAAAGCGATGATGGAAATCTTTGCCGAAGCCGGTTTCCCGCCCGGAGTGGTTAATCTGATCACGGTGCAGAACCCGGCCCGGGTGGGTGAGGTCTTCTGTACTGACCCACGCATCCGCAAACTGACCTTTACCGGCTCAACGCCGGTCGGCAAGGAACTGAACGGCCTGGCCGCGGCTAACATGAAACGGGTCTCCATGGAGCTGGGCGGCCACGCGCCGGCCATTGTGTTCCCGGATGCCGACCCGGTTCACGCCGCCAAGGGCCTCTCTCTGGTCAAGTTTCTCAATACCGGCCAGGCTTGCATCAGCCCCAACCGGATCTTCGTTCACGAAGACCAGGCTGAGCCCTTTATTAAAGAACTGAGCAGTCGCGCCAGTCGTCTGGTGGCCGGAAACGGCATGCATGACGGCACAGGCATCGGCCCGCTGATCAACGAACTGGCCATCCAGAAAGTCGATAGCCAGGTCAAAGATGCCGTTGCCCGAGGCGCCAGGGTGGAAACCGGCGGCCACCGGTTGACCGACAACGGCCTGGCAGACGGACATTTCTACGCACCGACTGTGCTGTCCGGTGTCACTTCGGCCATGAAAATCTATCGGGAAGAAACCTTTGGCCCAGTGGCACCCGTGATCACCTACCGCACTGAAGACGACGTCATTGCCATGGCCAACGACACCGAATACGGATTGGCGGCCTACCTCTACAGCAACAACATGGCTACCGCCATGCGCGCCTTTGAAGCGCTGGATTTTGGCATCATTGGCATCAATGACATCAATCCCACCAGCGCTGCCGCACCCTTTGGCGGCATGAAGAACAGTGGTCTCGGCCGGGAAGGGGCGCAGGAAGGCATTGAAGAATATCTGGAAACCAAACTGGGCGGCTTCGCCATCTGAGTAACCCGTTCCTCCTTCTCCCCGGCTTCAAGCCGGGTTTTTTTGTGCCCATAAAAAAGCCCCCGGCTTTTGCCGGGGGAACATAGCTACAGCGTTAACACCAACCCACCGCTACGCTGTCAGCTGATCTCTGAGTACATGTTTCTGCAGTTTGCCGGTAGAGGTCTTGGGCAGTTCATCGGCAAAAATGATTTTCTTTGGCACCTTGAAGCCGGCCAGGTTAGCTCGGCAATGCGCAACGATGTCGTCCGCCGTCAGGCCATCGTGGCCCGCTTTCACTGTTATGAAGGCACAGGGAATCTCACCCCAATGATCATCCGGTGCCGCCACAACCGCGGCTTCCAGCACGGCCGGATGATCATAGAGTGTGCTTTCAACCTCCAGAGTCGAGATGTTCTCACCCCCGGAAATGATGATGTCCTTGGACCTGTCTTTGACTTCGACATAACCATCCGGGTGCCAGACACCCAGATCCCCAGTATGGAACCAGCCACCCTTAAAGGATTTGCCGGTTTCTTCGGGGTTGTTGAGGTACCCCTTCATCACCGAGTTGCCTCGCACAAACAGCTCACCAATGGACATCCCGTCCTTGGCTACGGGCTGCAAAGTGTTTGGATCGGCCACCATCATGTCGGTCATCGACAACGACAGAATCCCCTGACGCGCCATTTTCGCCGCTTTTTTCTTGCCGTCGAGTGAGTGCCATTCGTACTGGAATTCACAGATCAGACTGGGGCCGTAGGTCTCAGTCAATCCATACAAATGGACCACATTGATACCCATTGCCTCCATGGCTTCGATTGTCGCCGCGGGTGGGGCCGCGCCACCCGTCGCCGCCGTCACCTGCTGACTGAAAGATTTTTTATGTTCTGCCGGCGCATTGATCAGCATATTCAGCACCACCGGCGCGGCACAAAAATGAGTGACGCCATGATTCGCCAGAGCTTCAAACACGGGCTGTGGCTGCGGGGCTCGCAAGCAAACATGGGTGCCGGCGACTGCCGTCACCGCCCAGGGATAACACCAGCCGTTACAGTGGAACATTGGCAAGGTCCATAGATAGACCGCGCCTGACGGCAAGCCGAAACCGATGACATTACTCAGCGCATTCAGGTGAGCGCCCCGATGGTGATACACCACACCTTTGGGATTGCCGGTAGTACCCGAGGTGTAATTCAGGGCAATCGCCTGCCACTCATCGTCTGGCATGTCCCAGACAAAATCGTCATCACCTGTGGCCAGTAAGTCCTCATAGGTCATCTTGCCGATCCGTTCACCGCCGTCAAAATTGACGTCATCAACGTCGATAACGGTCGGTTTGGCGTCACAGCCCATCAGTGCTTCACGGGAGCGGTCGTGGTATTCCGTGTCGGTAAAGAACACCTTGGCACGGCCATGATTGAGCATGAAGGTCATGGTTTTCGAATCGAGTCGGGTGTTCTGGGCGTTCAGTACCGCCCCGATCATCGGCACCGCAAAATGCAACTCCAGCATTTCCGGAATGTTGGGCAACAAGGCCGCTACCGTGTCACCTTTGCGGACCCCGAGCTTACGCAGCGCCGATGCCATCTTCAGGCATCGCTGGTAGGTTTCCGCCCAGGATCGGCGGATGTCGCCGTGGATGACCGCCGTGCGCGAAGGATGCGCCAGGGCGGTTCTCTGGATAAAGGTAATCGGCGTCAGCGGCGTGTAGTTTGCCTCTGCCTTGTCGAGCCCAAGCTCAAACATATTTTCCATTTTTATTAACCTCTTGTGATTCTGACGGTAGCGTTAGCCCGGCCTCAGCCCCAATCCTTCTCAGCTTCATCGGCGGTGGCATCGGCCTTTTTATGCGTTGCTATATAGACGTCGGCAAACCAGTTCTTTTCCAGGAAGAACCAAAGCACAAGACCGACACCCAGACCCCAGGCAGCGCCCTGGACGGCCAGTACCGAACCAACAATAACGGCTATGCCACGCTCAAGATTGGTTTGACGATCCAGCATTTCGATAGCCAGGTAACCACACAGGTAGCCCTGAATCAGTAGTGTCAGTGCCATGCCGATATTGAGTCCCGGTTTGAACAGAGTCACCACTGGCACCAGCACAATGGCAATGGTCATACCCCAATAAAGGCTGGTCGCCCCACCCCAATAGCTGTCCATCACTTTGCGGGGATTGTTCATGTAGCGGTTGATCACCAGAGCTTGTCCGCCGGTCCAGGCCGGGCCCGACAAACTGATGAAGGGCGCGAAGATGGCGTGCACGAAATTACGTACACCCACGATGATGCTGTTACGACGCGGACTGAACACCAGCTTCTCATCCTTGCGGACAGCGTCAGCATTTTTGAACAGCGAATCCATAACCAGGATGTCGCCGAAGGCAATGATGTAGGCGGCTATCGCCAGCGGAATCGCATCAATGAAGTACTGCAGTGGCGGCATGCCCAATCCGAACACGCTGTAGTCCCGGAGGATGGTACCCATCGGAATGGTAGAGAACCCCCACTCAATCACCGGTGCATCGACCTCACCGATGATGATGCCCAGCACATAGGCAATCAGGAAGGGCACGGCGATGCCGTACTGGGCCACGAAGCGGAAAAACCCGTAGCGGGCACGCAGAGGGCCGGCGGTTTCCGAGAACAACATGAAGAACCCCAGCACGGCGCCGGTCAGGATAGTTATCGGCATGGTCCACACCCGACCATCGGCGCCGAATTCACCCATGATGGCGGAAATACCGGCACCAATCAGAATACCCGACTTCAAAGATGCGGGCATTTTCCGCACCAAGGCATCGGCACCCTTGAACACTCCGAGCCCGAGGAAGATCACCGCCACGGTTATCTGTAGCGCAATTAACGCCAGTATTCTGGCTTCTCCTTCTGGGTAGCCCATCAGGAAGGCGATGTACAAGGGAATCCCTGCGGTAATCCAGCCGGCAACGGTGGGATCGCCAAAGTGCGTGTGCACCAGATACAACATGTTGTTGAGCAGCACAAAGGCAACGGCAACCTCAAACGGAATGCCGAGCACCGATGTCATCAGTGCCGTGATACTCAAAGGGACAACACACAGGATTGCCCCCTGCAGAATGTCCGGTATCTCGATCTTATAGTGCACGAAGGGCACGCGCAGATTCAGCGCACCCAACGCCGACGGCTGCTCGCCACCTGTTGGCCTCTTTTTTATCGACATTATTTTTGTTCTCCATCCATCGGAATTTGGGAATGCGACGACAGGGGGAGCTACCCCCAACCGAATACTAAGAATTAACACCCAATTAATCAATGGTTTTTACTTGGTTTTTCGAGTAGATTTATTTGGTAGATGAATCAGGGATCGAAAAATTTCCTAACTTATTATTTTTAATGAAATTATATGTTGCGATCTTCAATATCGAGCCGGGTCGTTTTCCAGCCACTCGAGCTGGACCATCGGGGTCAATCAATGAGGAGGGGTGAACGCAGGATAAACTGTTTGAGATCCATATAACGAAAAACGCCCCGATCAACGGGGCGTTTTCAGAACCGGAGATCTGATCAGATCTTGGTCATTCTCAGGTAAGGACGCAGCTCATTCCAGCCCTGCGGGAACATATCCTTGGCCTTCTCGTTGTCGATGGACGGCGGGATGATAACGTCGCCACCCATGCGCCAGTCGGCCGGCATGGCACAGCTGTTGGCGTCGGCAAACTGCAGTGCGTCGATCGCACGCAGAATCTCGTCAAAGTTACGGCCCACTGCCATCGGGTAGGTCATGGTCAGTCGCACCTTCTTCTTCGGGTCGATGATGAACACGCTGCGCACGGCGGCGGTTTCACTTTCACCCGGGTGAATCATCTCGTACAGCTGAGCGATCTTGAAGTCTTCGTCGGCAACGATCGGGAACTGCAGATCACAGCTCTGGGTGTCGTTAACGTCGTCGATCCACTTCAGGTGTTCTTCTACCGAGTCGGTAGACAGGCCCAGGGGCTTGACGTTGCGGGCCGCGAATTCCTGAGCCAGCTGGGCGGTACGGCCCATTTCGGTTGTGCATACCGGGGTGAAATCAGCCGGGTGGCTGAAGAAAAACACCCAGGAATTGCCAGCCCACTCGTGGAAGCTCATCTTGCCTTTGGTGGTGTCTACATTGAAATCCGGGGCGGTTTCGCCGAGTCGAATGCTCATATCATTTCTCCTGTCGGGTTTTACACATCAGTGGTTTTGTTAACAACGGATTCAGGTTAATCGAACCGATCACTTATATCCATATTAATATAACTATAGATCATTTAGTTTTATCTTAAACGTCTGCATACGGCACATCAGCCTGCTTTGCCCAGCAGATCCCTGATCGGCTGCGGATCATGGCCCGCCTCATGAGCGGCCCCTAGCAGCATCGGGATATTGCATTGGGGGTCCAGCGCCCGGCTTTGAGCCCACATGTGCACCGCCCTTCGTCCTGTTCGGCAAAAGCCCAGTATTGGCGAGGGCGCATTATCGAGTGCTTTTCCGAAAGCATCCACATCAGCCTCGGTATATTCACCGGATGCCACCGGTACGCAGAACCATTGCAGACCTGCTTGTTCGGCTGCCTGGCGAAAAATATCTTCGCGCTCATAGCCCTCTTCGCCATCCCGCCGATTACAAATCACCGCTTTGAAACCCTGCCGCCGGATTGCCGGGAAGTCCTCAAGGGTCACTTCATCGGAAATCGCGAATCCTGGTTCCAGAAAATGTACTTTCATGGCATTCTCCTATATCAACATCAGAACCGGTTGACCGGAACTTTCAGATAGACTTGACCGTTTTCATCGGCCTCCGGCATCTCACCCGCCCGCATGTTCACCTGTACCGATGGCAGAATCAGTCGGGGCATGTTCAGAGTGGCATCCCGCTCGGTTCTCAGGCGCACAAATTCATTCTCTGCCATGCCCTCACGGACATGAATGTTCCTGGCGCGCTGCTCAGCTACTGTTGTCTGATGCTGGAATTCATCACGGCCCGGCGCTTTGTAGTCATGGCACAGAAAAATCCGCGTTTCCGCCGGCAGCGCCAGCACTTTCTGGGCCGATTGATAAAGCACCTTGGCGTCACCGCCGGGGAAGTCACAACGGGCGGTGCCAGAATCCGGAGCAAACAGGGTGTCGCCAACAAAGGCCGCATCACCAATCACGTAGGTCAGGCAAGCAGGTGTGTGGCCGGGGGAATGGAGTACATCACCCTCCAGCCCGCCAATCCGGAAACGGTCACCTTCCTCGAACAACTGCCCAAACTGGCTGCCATCACGGGCAAACTCAGTGCCGGCATTGAAGGCCTTCCCGAAAATTTCCTGCACCTCGATGATGCGGGCGCCGATACCGGTTTTTCCGCCAAGCCGCTCCTGCAGATAAGGGGCTGCTGACAGGTGATCGGCGTGTACATGGGTTTCCAGAATCCATTCCACAACCAGATCGTTTTCCTGCACGTAGCGGACGATGTCATCGGCTGACTGGACGTCTGTGCGCCCGGCGGCGTAATCGAAATCCAGAACTGAGTCGATGATGGCGCACGCCTTGCTGCCAGGGTCTTTTACGACGTAGCTGAATGTGTTGGTGGCTGCATCGAAAAAGTGGGTGACTATTGGTTTTTGCATAGTCGTGCTCTCCCAGAGAGTGAAGTTGATTTCCACACTCCCACTAGAACATACAGAAAGTAATAAGGATAGACTTTAAAGCAATATCAAATTTCATTGATGTGATAGGGGCGGACAATCAATTTTTTAACTCTCATTAAAAAAGCCTTAAACCACCACAATTAGTGCTGTTTAAGGCCTGGAAAGTGCCTCGGGCTAGTGGGCCCAAGCTCAATGAAAAGAAATTACCGGGACGAGCGAACCGCTGGACTCGCCATCCATTCACGCCCTTTCAACATCACATGCCAGTAGAGCGTGGGCAGCTGTTTTGCTTTCAACCACCAGGCAGCTCTCGTGGCCTGGGTGCCATCGTTCAGCCATTTTGGGAAGCTGGGCTGAAGAACGCCGTTATAGCCAAACTCCGCCAGCACTATCCGGCCATTCTCAACCGTCAGTGGGCAAGAGCCATACCCCAGATAAGCGGCCGTCATCGGCGCTTTGCGCAAAGTTGAGATGACGTTTTCAGCGACCACCGGCGCCTGCTTGCGGACGGCTGCCGCAGTTTTGGCGTTCCCCGTGCCACTGACATCACCCAAACCGAAAATATTGCTGTAACGCTTGTGGCAAAGAGTGTCATCAGCCAGATCCAGCCACCCACCCTCATTCGCCAACACAGACTCCCGAATAAACTCGGGGGCCCGCTGAGGCGGAACCGCATGCAGCATATCGAATCCGACGTCCCGATCCTCAGAGCGACCTTCACTGTCCGTGACCCGGAACGTTGCCTTTCTCGACGGGCCATTCACCGCCACCAGCGTGCTCTGAAAATGGGTGCCAATCCCGTACCTGTCTATGTAGCTCTGAAGGGCCGGAACATAATCAGGCACCCCGAACAACACCGCCCCAGCATTATGAAACTGGACATCAATATCAGAGAGACGGTTATGTTTTAACCAGTAGTCTGACGACAAATACATGGCCTTCTGAGGAGCGCCGGCACATTTGATCGGCATGGGCGGCTGGCTGAACAGAGCCGTTCCTTTTTTCAGGGTTTGCACCATCTCCCAAGTGTAGCTTGCCATTCCCTCAAGGTAATTCGATGTTACGCCTGAAGATCCAAGCGCAGACTCCAGGCCTTCGATAGCAGCCCAGTTAAGTTCCAGTCCGGGTGCCAGAATCAGAACCTGATAGCCAACTTTGGAGCCGTCACCCAGAGTCACCCGGTTCAGTTCCGGCTCAATAGAGGTCACTTTATCCGCATACCAGGAGCTGAAACGGGGAGCGACCTCAGACATCGGCTTTGACGTGACTTCTGGCCGGAACACGCCACCCCCAACCATTGTCCAGCCAGGCTGGTAATGGTGGATAGCTGAGGGCTCGATGATTGCGATGTCTATATCGCGATCACGCTTATGAATACTGGAGGCCACGGAGATGCCTCCCGCTCCACCACCGACGATGACCACGGTATGCCGCTTTTCTGATCCCGCTTGAGTAGTTGCCTGGTTCATGCCTCAGACCTCTTGTCGTTATTTGGTTGGCTACTGAATGGTTGATATGCATCAAATCCTATCATTAAAAATGATCTAAGGTTAGATCAATACGTAATATGTCGCGCAGAAGACTGCGCCCAAGCAGAAATCTGGCCTGGAAATTCGATGTCTGGGATGAGGAAAAGCAGCTGAATCAGAGGACTCGGGAGCGGCTAATGCCGCTCCTCAAGATCTTCGTAACCGGTAATCATGGGTTTGATGTGGCTGGTCACTGTCTTGCCCAGGGTAGCCATGTAGACATGGGCAATCACAAGCACCAACATCGCAAAGGCCGCACCGGTATGCACCAGGGCGACAGCCTCCAGCGACAAAGCACCAGCCAATACTCCCGGCCAATCGTTATAGAACAGGTACAGCAGGCCGGAAGCCCAGATAACGGGTGAGATCACCAGCTTGAAGAACAGATACGCCAGCCTCTGCAACGGGTTGTGCTTGGCCTGGCTGGTTTTTCGATACGGGTGTGGGGCTCCGGTAAAGGTACCGACCACATAGTAGTGCATTACCGCGAACAGGCCGTTGCGTGTGGGGATATATTGCCGCCACTCGCCCGTGGTAACGTGCCAGAAGATGGCAAACAGCCACAACACGATCAGCGCCCAGGCCGCCAACGTGTGAACCTCAACGGCCGTGCCGAACTCTAAAGTTGTCAGCGTTCCGTGAATCGTGAATCCCGTGTATAGCAGCACGAAGATAAGCAACGCCTGGGCCCAATGCCAAAACCGCTCAAAACGCTTGAAAATCATGACCCGGCTCATTGCCCTCTCCTCCTGCTGACAACGATCCTGGCCGCCGCATGCACGAGCACACCGAACAGGGCCGCGGCTACCAACAACCAACCGATGCGATCAAGCCAGACACTCCGATCGTGACCCGGCATGTATATGCCGCCCAGTCCTGCCAGCCGGCTGTCCGCCTGGTGGCAGGAACCACAATCCAAGGCCTGATCCGCCGGCGGTACCATATGAGTAATCGGCCAATGCATCGTGGTTTCAATGAAGTCGAACTCTCCGCTGTACGGCATTCCTGACATCTCACTGGCCGCTTGCAGAGCCTTCTCCCAACTGTAATTGCTCCAGAGTGACGTGTCGTCCGCGCCGAATACATGAGTGGCCAACAAAGTCTGGTGCTGAAGGTCAAAAGGCTGCTTGCCTCGCATGACTTTGAATGGCCAGATCCGCGAGCCCGGATCATCAGGATGGCCTTCTACCCGGTTAACAGCGACCGGTGGATGATCAATGTCCAGGGCGTCTTCCACCATGGTGTATTTCACTGTGCCATCGAACCAGGCATATTCGGGGATGACGTTTTCACCGTGGCGGAAATCCCCTTTTTCGCTCAGGTAAGACGGATGACCGTGCTCGTCCATTATTTCCAGTGGCTTGCCGCCCTCGTCAAGGCGACCGGCTGTCGACCAGTCCCACCAGGTTTTTGTGGGCACACCACCTCGGGCGAATGCGGGCACATGGCAGGTCTGGCAGGCCAGTTTGTCGATATGATCGTTGAGCTTTTGCGCTTGATGGGGCTGTAATCCATGACACGACTCGCAGCTGGCGCGGGTGAAGTCGGTGTGGCCAGGCACATCAATGCCCAACTGATCCTTTGCAGTCATCTGGTAGCGGCTTCCTGTCACCGCATGCCCGCCGGTGGTGTGGCAATCGGAACAGCTAAAGTTCAGGCCATCCGGGGACATGTGAACGTCCAGCTCTTTCGGGGGGTTAACCAAAGACGAATCAAGATCACCGTGCTTTACACCGTCACCACCACCTCCGTAAAAATGGCAGCTGCCGCAGTTCGCCCGGCCGCTACTCCCTACATTCTGCGCGATGTGCTCAAGATCCGGTGGCTGAACCATCTTGCCACTGCCTTTGGGCCACTCGCGAGGTATGTAGGATGGGTGCCCTGCCAGGGTCGGAAATTTCCAGTAACCGCCCGTCGTATCATGGCAAACCAGACAATCTACGGCGTTGTCAGCCGTCGGTGGTGGCTGCTTCATGTCTTCCCAGCCGTAGCCAACGTGACAAGAGGTGCAGCGGGGTTCATTGGTAACGGCCATACCACAAAAACTGTTAATAACCTGGCTCTTGCCGAGTGTCTGGCCTGTCTCCTGGTGCTTGTATACCCAACTCCAATGGGTTGTTCCACGAATCTGTTCGCCGGCCTCGGTGTGGCATTCAAGGCAAGCTGTTGTCACGTCCTCTGCACGCTCAAAGGGGCCTTGCAGCACTTTAAATTTGCTGTGATCAGCGGTTGGAGACGGTTGCTGGACGGCATTCACCGACTGCACCAAGCTGACGGTGATCACCCCAAAAAACGTCAAAAATACGATTGAACGAGTACTCAGCCTGCGGCTTATTCGGCCCATATATCTCACCACACTCTCTCGATGACCCGATAACCAGTTTAAACAGCAAAATCGTCCATCACGGGATAGTTGTTTATATTTTGATCACCATCAATTTATCGTGAGTGCGACGAGCGGACAGTGACAATGTCACTGAACTTACAAGCTTCTCGCACCTATAGTGACGACTGACAACCTCAAACAAGGAGCTTTACCCATGACAAACCTGTTCAAACTGTTCACGCTTGCCCTTATCGTCGCCCTCGCCCCTACGCACCTCATGGCGAGCAACCACTCGAGCAAAGACGATAACGTCAACGAAGTGCTGGTGATTTTATCCAGCGATTCCACCCAGACCCAGGGCATGGCGATGGTACTTTCCAACACCATGGCCGAGCAGGGTGCCAAGGTGAATGTACTGCTGTGTGACGAAGCCGGCGACCTCGCCCTGAAGTCCTATGAGGGTGAAGCACTGGCACCGCGCAATGTAACACCTGGCCAGATGCTCCGTGGGTTGCTGAAAGCCGGTGGCACCGCAAACGTTTGTGCGTTGTATTTGCCCAATAGCGAAAACACCAAAGATGATCTGATTGATGGTGTTGGCGTTGCCATGCCACCAGAAATGTCGGCACAGATGCTGAACAGCAAAATGCGCACGTTTACTTTCTAAGGTTTATCGAGCAATACAGAGCCGCAAAGCGCCAGCATACTGCTGGCGCTTTGCTTTCCAAACTTGACCGTTCGAGGTAGCCGATGGCTCAGACTGACACCTCTCGCCTGGAAAACTTTCCGGTATCCTGGTTTGCCACCGTCATGGGCCTGGCCGGCCTAACCATTGCTCTGCACAAGGCGGAAATCGTATTCGAGCTTGGTGCGCAGCCCAGCATTCTGGTTCTTGCTCTGACTATTGCGGTGTTTTTGACCCTGACCGCCCTGTACATCCTCAAAGCAACCCGATACCCCCAGCGAATCAAAGAAGAGCTGAATCACCCCATTAAACTCAATTTTGCCCCAACCATCTCAATCGGATTGATTTTAATCAGTATTGCAGTGCTCCCACTCCATCAAGGTGCATCACTGATTGTTTGGTCGCTGGGTACTTTTCTGCATCTGGGTTTCACGCTGTACGTATTGTCCGTCTGGATTCATCACACTCATTTCGAAATCAATCATATGAACCCCGCCTGGTTCATTCCAATCGTGGGCAATATTCTGGTGCCGATTGCCGGAGTGCAGCACGGCTTTACAGAGCTGTCGTGGTTCTTTTTCAGTATCGGCCTGGTGTTCTGGCTGGTACTACTTACCATCATCTTCAATAGGATGTTTTTCCATCACCCGCTTCCGGGCAAGCTGTTGCCCACCTTGTTCATTCTTATTGCGCCGCCGGGCGTCGGTTTTGTTTCCTGGATGCAGTTAAATGGTGAGCTCGATGCCTTTGCCCGCATTCTCTATTACAGCGCGCTGTTTCTCACTCTAATGCTGTTTACTCAAGTATCGCGATTCCTGAAACTGCAGTTTTTTCTGTCGTGGTGGGCCTACTCGTTCCCCATCGCAGCCATCACCATCGCGACGCTGGAGATGTATCAGCGTTTGGATGCGGCTTTCTTCAAATGGCTTGGCATACTGTTGCTGGTAACACTGGTGGCATTGATTGCCGGACTATTGGTGAGGACTGCTGTGGCGATAAGGCGGCGAGAAATCTGTATTGAGGAATAATGGAGAGACCGGGTGCCTGCAAAGCAGGCACCCGGTTCATCATGGACGATAGATTTTTTCCGGATTGGCTTTGCTGGACCAGGGCATACCCGAATTCTGCCAGCCGTTCTGAAGTCGCATCCCTTTTTGCGGACCGTCTTTCAGGGAGTCGCCCTGAAACCCATGATCGACATACTTCACGTTAGTAAAGCCCCGCTCCAACAGGTAGTCAGCGCTAGGCTTGCCACGGGCGGAGCCGGAACGACACATGGTGATGATCAGGGCGTTTCGGTCCAGATTTTTGTCAGCAAGAGCCGCATCCACCTCGGCGACAAAATTTTCATTGATGTCCATGGCGAAGACAGCTTTCTCGTCATTGAACCGGGTGCGGTCCACCATCTGGAAAGGGATGTTCAGGTCCACCGCATCGGTAAAGCCGATGAACATGATCTCCACCGGGTCCCTTACGTCAATAAACAACAATTGATCGCCCTGCTCCTGAACCATGTCCAGGGTTTCCTGCGGCGTGACGGACAGCGCTTCCTCTGCCTGGACGGCGGTCACCAGGCCTACACTGAATAACAACATTACGAATAACGATTTCATGGCAATCTCCTGTTTCATGACTAATCTTTCATTTCGAGCATAACGATATAGCTCACCACTTGATACCCGACAGCCCATTCCGTTCAGCGGCGAAATGTCGCACCTGGTCCACGAAGCTCCTGGAAGAAAGTGAAAATTGACAGGCATCAAGTTTGACTCCAACTCTGCTGATACTCCGTGCAGATTTCAGGTGTTTTGTTAATTTTGGGTAAGAGAGACCAGAACGTCTCATAAGGAGAGTGTAACGATGATGAAACGCCCATTGATTCAAGCCCTGGCCCTCAGCCTCGGGGTATTTGCAGGTTCTGCCGCCGCAGACGACCTGATGGACAGAGCTCGCGGCAGCTTTGAGCCCATCCCGAAGTACCCACCGGTGATCGACGGCAATGAACTGACCCAATCCAAGGTGGAGCTGGGCAAAATGCTGTTCTTTGAACCGCGCCTGTCTTCCAGCCACCTGATCAGCTGCAACACCTGTCACAACGTTGGCTTTGGCGGTGACGACTACCTGCCAGTGTCCATTGGCCACGGCTGGCAGAAAGGCCCGCGCAACTCCCCAACCGTGTTTAACGCCGTCTTCAACGCAGCTCAGTTCTGGGATGGCCGCGCTGCGGATCTGGCCGAGCAGGCCAAAGGTCCGGTTCAGGCTGGCGTTGAGATGAGCAGCACGCCAGAACGGGTTGTTACCACCCTGAAAAGCATGCCGGACTATGTTGAGCGGTTTGGCGATGCCTTCCCGGGGCAAGATGATCCGGTCACCTTTGACAACATGGCGGTAGCCATCGAAGCCTTCGAAGCGACGCTGATCACCCCGGATTCGGATTTTGACCGCTATCTGAGGGGTAACGCAGATGCCATGAATGAACGGGAAAAAGAAGGCCTTGCCTTGTTCATGGATCGCGGCTGCGTGGCCTGCCACAGTGGCGTGAACCTGGGCGGCCAGGACTACTACCCGTTTGGCCTGGTCACTCGCCCAGGTGCAGAAATTCTGCCCGAAGGCGATCGGGGCCGCTTCGAGGTCACTGCGACGGCGTCTGACGATTATGTTTTCCGTGCATCGCCACTGCGTAACATCGAGCTGACAGCACCTTACTTCCACTCTGGTGCAGTTTGGAGCCTGGAAGAGGCCGTGGCCGTTATGGGCACATCCCAGCTGGGCACCGAACTGAATGACGCCGAAGTACAATCCATCGTGGCGTTTCTGAAAACACTGACAGGAAACGTGCCGGAGATTCGCTACCCGATCCTGCCGCCGAGCACCGCAAATACTCCTCGGCCCACCGATATGGTGCCCTGATTCCTTGATCTGTTAAAACCTAAAAAAGCGCGCCTCCGGGCGCGCTTTTTTATTTCCGATGTAGAAGATACGGATAAATGCCCACCTTTGTCTTGTTGCGTGCATCCTGATAAGCAAGCTATCTTCTCCTTTTGCATCCCACCAATGAGGGCGTATGAATCCGACTGTCGAACTGTTGAAATCCCATCGCTCCATCCGAAAATTCAAGGATCAGCAGATCCCCCGCGAACTGTTTGAAAACCTGATTGCGGCCGGTCAAAGCGCCGCCACGTCTAACCATGTGCAGGCTTACTCCATTATCCATGTGGTCAATCCGGCCAACCGGCAGCGTCTGGCCGAGCTCGCGGGCGGGCAGCCTTACATCGCCGAGAGCTCTGACTTTCTGGTGTTCTGTGCCGACATGAAGCGCTCCACCGAAGCCGCCGAGCGGGCCGGCGCCGACGTGGTGCAAGGTATGACCGAGCAACTGCTGGTGGCCAGCATCGATGCCGCGTTGATGGCACAAAACGTGATGATTGCGGCGGAGTCTTCAGGACTGGGTGGCTGCTACATTGGCGGTATTCGCAACAACCCTCAGGAAGTCAGCGATCTGCTGAAGTTGCCAGAGAACGTGTACCCGGTGTTTGGCTTGTGCCTGGGCTACCCGGATCAGAAACCGGAGGTGAAGCCCCGCCTGCCACTGGCTGCGATCCTGAAGCAGGACTACTACGACGATGCCGAAGACCAGGCACTGGTGGCGGACTTTGATGCCACCATGGCTCGTTATTACAGCGAGCGCACCGGTGGCAACAAAAGTACCAACTGGTCAGAACAACTGAAACCGCTGTTTACCACCAAACTCCGGGCCCACATGAAAGACTTCCTGAACAAACGGGGCTTCGGGCTGAAATAAGTCGGTTTTTTCGATCATTTAACACCAAGAAACACGATTTTTACGAATCAGACCCTAGACTAAAGTATGCACCCTTTTATTCGTTTGCTACCGATAGGGTCATACCATGGCGAGCTTCGATACAGATGTACTCCTGATTGGCGGCGGCGTAATGAGCATTACGCTGGCGTCGCTTATTTCACAACTGGATAGCTCGCGCTCGATAACGCTTGTCGAGCAAGGCCGGCAGTTGGCCGGCGAAAGTTCCGATGCCTGGAACAATGCCGGAACGGGTCACGCAGGCTACTGCGAGCTCAACTATACCCCGTCACAGGGCGATGGCAGCGTCGCCATTGACAGGGCGCTGGCCATCAATGAGCGGTTTGAGGTATCCCTTCAATACTGGAGTTCACTCGTCGAGAAGGGCCTGCTGCCAGGGCCTGAAAACTTCATCCGCAGCGTACCGCACCTCAGTTGGGTGCAAGGCAACGATGTGTGCCGGTTCCTGCGCACCAGGCAACGCGCCTTACAGTCCCACCCGCTTTTCCAGGAGATGGAGTTCACCGATCAGGATTCAACACTCTCAGACTGGCTGCCCCTGATCCACGGGGCACGGCGAGCGTTCACACCATCAGCAGCCACTCGCGTAAAGCACGGCAGTGACGTGAATTTTGGTTCTCTTACTCGACTGATGGGACGCTCCCTCGCCCAGAACGGGGCCTGCGATATCCGCCTTCAGTGCCGGGTGACAGGGCTTGAACGCCACAACCGCGGATGGCGGGTCACGCTTACCAATTATGAGAACGGCGAACAGCAGGTGCTCACGGCTCGCTTTGTCTTTATTGGCGCCGGCGGCGCGGCGCTGCCCCTGCTGCAAAAAGCGGGGGTTGGTGAAGCTCGCGGCTATGGCGGCTTCCCGGTTTCCGGTCTTTGGCTGGCTTGCAAGGACCATAATCTGGCACTCAAACACAATGCCAAGGTCTACAGTCAGGCTCCGGTGGGCGCCCCGCCCATGTCTGTACCGCACCTCGATACCCGTTTTATCAACGGTAAGGCTGCTCTGCTGTTCGGCCCCTTCGCCGGATTCACCACCCGGTTTCTCAAAAAAGGTGGCGCGCTGGATCTGATCCGCTCGGTCCGAAACCACAACCTGAAACCGCTACTTGATGTGGCTGTTCACAACTGGCCACTGACCCGCTATCTGATCAAGGAATCGCTCAGCCCGAAATCATCGCGGCTGGAGGAGCTGCAACGGTTTATCCCGGACATCGATCCCGACGCCTGGCAACTTGTGAGAGCGGGGCAGCGGGTGCAGATCATCAAACCCGATCACCGTGGCCGCGGTTCGCTGGAGTTCGGCACCGAAGTGCTGAGTACCGGCGATGGCAGCCTCGCAGCATTACTGGGTGCCTCCCCCGGCGCATCCACCTGCGTTGCCGCCATGCTCGACGTGATAGAGCGTTGTCTGCCCGAACTGGTTCAGGGCCCCTCCCGACAAACTCTGCAGGCACTGATTCCCAGCTATGGCCAGTCGCTGCAACTGGATTACCAACTCCTGTCAGACATCCGAAAGCACACCCTCAGCGCGCTGGAGTTGGGTAACAGCATGGAAAACACTCAAACTGAACGGAGCCTTTACGCATGATGATTGGCATACCCCGAGAGCGAACCCCGAATGAAAACCGGGTCGCCATCATACCAACCGGTGTTTCGACGCTGCTCGAAGCTGGCTACGAAGTCATTGTTGAGAGTGGCGCCGGCTTGGCCGCGCACTTTACCGATGACGATTACCGCCACGCCGGCGCGATCATCGCAGACGATGCCTGCGCACTGTATCGGCAAGCATCCGTAATTCTCAAGGTGCTAGCGCCCACCACCGAGGAAGCCGAGCTTGTTCAGGAAGGGAGCACGCTGATCAGTTTATTGAATCCCTGGTTTAACAAGTCACTGCTAGAGCAGTTTGCGGCTAAAGACGTGCAGGCGTTTGCGCTGGATCTTGTACCGAGAACCACCCGAGCGCAATCCATGGATGTTCTGAGCGCCATGGCCGGTATCAGCGGTTACCGGGCCGTGCTCAGCGGCGCCATGGCACTGCCACGTTACTTCCCGATGCTGATGACCGCCGCCGGAACCATTCACCCGGCCCGGGTGCTGGTCATCGGTGCTGGCGTCGCCGGATTGATGGCCATTGCCACCGCCCGGCGCCTGGGCGCCGTGGTCGAGGCTTACGATCTACGACCGGAGGTCAAAGAGCAGGTTCAGAGCCTGGGAGCCGATTTCATTGAAATCAAGGTGCCGTCCTCTGAGACAACCGGCGACAGTGGCTATGCGAAAGCCCAGAGCGAAGCCTTCTACACAGCACAGCGGCAGCAGCTGGCGGATTGTGTTGCACGAGCAGACATGGTGATCACTACCGCGGCGGTTCCGGGCAAGCAGGCACCGAAACTGATCGACAGGGAGATGATTCATCGCATGAAAAGCGGCTCGGTGATTGTCGACCTGGTGGCCGACAAGGGTGGCAACGTTGAAGGGACCGTGCTGAATAAGAAAATCGTCGTGGATGGTGTCACCGTTGTCGGGCATGCCAACCACCCTTCCCGTGTGCCGGTTCATGCCTCCCAACTGCTTACCCGCAACATAACCGCCTTCCTGCTCAACATGACCAAAGCCGGGCAGCTTGTCCCCGACCTTGAAGACGACATTGTGTCGGCAACCCTGGTCACCCAGAGCGGGCAGGTGCTCCACGGCGCCGAGCCATCCGCTCCGACAATCGAACCCACAGAACACAAGGAAACCGCCTGATGGAACTGTTTGTCCTGAGCTTCACCATTTTCATTCTGGCATTGTTTGTCGGAATTGAGCTGATCAACAAAGTGCCGCCAACACTCCACACGCCCTTGATGAGTGGCACAAACGCCATCTCGGGGATTGTCATCGTAGGCGCCATCATCAGTGCTGGCAGCTCGGATATCTCTCCGAATGTTGCCGGCGTTCTCGGTTTTATTGCGGTCACATTGGCAAGCATCAACATCGTAGCCGGTTTTATGGTTACCGATCGCATGCTGAATATGTTCAAGCGTAAGGGATAATCATGTTTGCACTCATCAACCTGTCTTACCTGGCTGCGGCGGTTTGCTTCATCCTTGGCATTAAGGGCATGACCCGTCCGAAAACAGCCGTGCGCGGCAACCAGATCGCCGCCATCGGCATGCTGATCGCCGTTGTGTCTGCCCTGTTGCACCAGGGAATCATCAACTACGCTGCTATCCTGGCGGGTATGATCCTGGGCGGCGGCATCGGTGTCTGGCTGGCCAGGCGCACCGCCACCACCGAAATGCCGGAACTGGTGGCCAGCCTGAACGGTATTGGCGGGGGCGCTTCTGTCGCCGTGGCCGCCAGCACCTGGATGCAAAGCATTGCTGTGTCCGGTGCAGGTGGCAACGGCTGGACGGCGGCGATTCTTGCCTCAATCATCATTGGTTCTGTGACATTGACCGGCTCGGTTGTGGCGGTACTTAAATTGAAAGGTAACCTTGGCGACAGCCGCTATAACCGCCTGTGGCACAGTGTCACACTGATCACTCTGGTTGCCGCATTGGTTGGCGCCGTTCTGTTCACCGCCGAGGCCAGCACCAGCCCGCTGGCGCTGGCTGCGCTTATTGGCCTTTGCCTACTGCTCGGGGTTGGGCTGGTACAACCGATTGGCGGTGCTGATATGCCGGTGGTGGTGGCACTGTTGAACGCCTACTCTGGGCTCGCCGGCGCTGCAACCGGTTTTGTGCTTGGTAACCAGGGACTGATTATCACCGGCTCTCTGGTAGGTGCATCAGGGCTGATTCTGACCGCCATCATGTGCAAAGCCATGAACCGTTCCTTGCCCAACGTATTGTTCGGTGGCGTCTTCGGGGCTTCTGGCAGCAGCGCCAGCAAGCAGGACGAAGGTGAGTTCTACGATGGCAAGGTGAAATACGCCACACCCGACGACCTCGCTCTGTTATTGGATGGCGCCCGCAACGTGGTCATGGTGCCGGGTTATGGCCTGGCGGTGGCGCAGGCCCAGCATGCGGTCAAGGAACTGGCCAATCAGCTGGAAGGCCGTGGTGCAAAAGTCAGCTACGCCATTCACCCGGTTGCCGGGCGCATGCCCGGGCACATGAACGTGCTGCTGGCGGAAGCCGAGATTCCCTATGACCAACTAAAGGATATGGATGCGATCAATCCGGAACTGCCCCAGGCAGACGTGGCGATCGTGCTGGGGGCCAATGACGTGGTGAACCCGGCCGCTGCCGAAGATCCGAACTCACCGATCTTCGGCATGCCGATCCTGGATGTTCACAAGGCAAAAACCGTGATCGTGGTTAAGCGAAGCCTGTCCGCTGGCTTCGCGGGCATTCCCAACGGTCTGTTTATCCGCGACAACAGCCTGATGGTGAAAGGCGACGCCAAGGAGGTGCTGCAGGCGACCACCGCTGCGATCAAAGACCTCTAATCAGCAGTCCTCAAGGATGAGGACCACTAACTCCTTCGGGCCGTGGGCACCGTACGCCAGTACCTGCTCAATATCCGCGGTTTTGGAAGGACCGGAGACCAGCAACAGGTTCGTCGGTAAACCGGCGGACCAGTTGTGCTTCTGCATCATGCCGTACAGGTTATCTTCCACCTCACTGGCCTTAAGCAAGGCTATGTGCAAAGGCGGCAGCAGGCTCATCAGACGCGGCTCATGCCGGTCTGGCCAGAGTACCAGAGACCCCGTCGCGGCGATGCCGCCCACGGTGCCGGTTACGCTGGCATCCACGCTCCAGAACAGCTCTTCCTTCCATTCCGCAATGGGGCGGTCATAGGCCAGCAGTGCCTGTTTGGCCCCAGCGCTTTGCCAGTGTTCCGCCAGCTGCTGACCGTGGCCGGTACCCGGCGCATAGAGCACATTGGCCAGGTTTCGGCTATCCAGCAACTGCTGCACTTTGGCCGGCCAGTCGTTCGATGACACCGAGTGAATTTCGGTCTGCACCGCTTCCATCAGGCTGCGCAAGCGCGTGATGCGATCTTCCGGCGCGTATTGCCAGGGCTCCGTCACCAGTTTTTCATCAAACTCATCCGGCCGGGGCGTGGTGCCGGCCAGGCCGGCACGAAGTTTGTTCAGAATATTGCTGCGGGCGCTCATCACCGATCCCCCTGATTCAGATGGGCTTTAGCCAGATCGTGCAACGACCGGCGGGCCGGCACCGGTGCTGAGTGGTTCTCGATCCACGGGCCGACGTTTTTCGGTGCCAGCTTGCGCAAGCGGGTCGCGCCCCACAGGAACAACCGGTAGAACATCGGCGAAGTGTTCAGTCTGGTCCAGAAGCGCCAAATCACACGCTCTTTGCGGGAGTATTTGGCACCGCCATCTTTCACTTTCGGCTGCTCCGCCGGGCTTTTGACGTTCTCCTGCCGCAACCGCTGTAGCAGCTCCGGAATCGGAATCTTGACCGGGCAAACGTCACCACAGGCACCGCACAAAGACGACGCACTAGGATGGTCCGGCACCTGATGCAAGCCCACCATATGTGGCGTCACAATCTTGCCGATGGGGCCGGGGTACACCTCTCCGTAGGTATGGCCGCCCACCCGGGTATACACAGGGCAATGGTTCATACAGGCGCCGCAACGGATGCAGTTCAGGGTCTGGCGTAACTGGGCGTCAGCGAACGCGCCACTGCGGCCGTTGTCCAGCAACACCAGATGCACTTCTTCCGGGCCATCCAGCTCATCCGGCTTGCGCGGGCCACTGATCATGTTTACATAGGTGGTGATCGGCTGGCCAAGCGCAGAGCGGGTCAGCAGTGACAATAGCGGCACCACATCGCGCAGGTTTCCCACCACCTTTTCGATACCGGTTACGGCCACGTGCACCGGCGGCGCCGTGGTACTCATGCGGCCGTTGCCTTCGTTTTCCACCAGCAACAGGGTGCCGGTCTCTGCGATGGCGAAATTCACGCCGGATACCCCCACGTCGGCCTCAAGAAACTTCTCACGCAGAGTGCGACGGCCTATCTGGATCAGCTCGTTCACATCCTCAGTCTCGTCCACCCCCAGCTTGTCATGAAACAGTTTGGACACCTGCCGGCGGTTCTTATGGATAGCGGGCATGATGATGTGAGACGGCTTTTCGCCATCCAGCTGGACGATGTATTCGCCCATGTCCGACTCCAGGCACTCGATGTTGCGCTCGGCCAGGTAGTCGTTCATCTCCATTTCTTCGCTAACCATGGATTTGCCCTTCACCACCTGAGTGCCCTGTTTCGCCTCGATGATGGAGTGCACAATGCGGTTGGCTTGTTCCGTGGTCTCGGCCCAGTGCACCTTCACACCGTTGTCGGTGAGCTTGGCTTCCAGCTGTTCAAGCAGATCCGGCAGCTGAGACAGGGCCCGGGCTTTGATGTGGTTGCCCAGCTCCCGCAGACCCTCACGCTCGTGTTCATCCGGGAACGCATCGGCGCGCTTTTTCATCAGGGAGTCCATCGCCACCCGAAAGTTGGTGCGCAATTGATCATCCGCCAGGGCACCAACGGCGCGGCCACGAAAGCTGTCGGTGAGGTCTTTGACCGGAATACGTTGGCTCATGATCTGTGCTCCCCACTCACCCGTTCCCACAGAAAACTGGCCAGATGCCGGCCCCGGAAAGGCTGTTGCTGTTTATCCAGCGAACCGTTGATGTTCATCAGGCAGCCGCCGTCGGCGGTGACCATTTCAGCGGCGCCGGATTCTCTCAGGGCACGGGTTTTGTCCAGCACCATGGCACCGGAGACTTCTGGCATACGCACAGAAAAGGTGCCACCAAAGCCACAACACTCGCTTTCGTGGTCATGGTCCAACCGCTCCACGTTGGCCAGCTTGCCCAGCAGCTCCCGTGCGTGCAGGTGGGTGTTCATTTCCCGGCGCGCGGAGCAGGAGGTGTGCAGGGCAATCTGCGTGGGTTTGCCCAGGTCCTGCCAGTCCACCTTACACACGTGCAGCAAAAACTCGGTCAGCTCGAACGTGCGCTCGGCCAGGCTTTCAACACGCTTGAGGGTATCCGGTTCTTCCGCAAAGACTTCCTGGTAGTGCTGGCGGAACATGCCAGCACAGGAGCCGGACGGCACTACCACGGGCAGACCGTTATCCAGCAGGTTGAGTTGGGCCCGGGCCACCTCCCGCGCTTCGTTCACATAGCCGGAAGTCCAGGCGGGCTGACCACAACAGGACTGTGCCTGAGGAAAATGCACCCGAATACCTTCCCGCTCCAGCAGCCGGATGGCGTCGAGCCCCGCCTCCGGAAAGAACAGATCCATCACGCAGGTACCAAACAGCGTGACCTCTGTCGGTTTGGCTGGATACACCCGTGGCTTTGCGCGCTCAGGCGCGACCAGGGTGGCGTTAGGTGCAGCATCGTAAAACCGTTCGCTCATCCGTCGTTGCCTCATCTCAGCCGGGTACGATCGTTATTATCAGACATCACTGTAGTTCGATTACCGGCAACCCGGTACTCGCCATAGGTAGATAAACTCGAGTGCAACGACAGAAATACGGCAGGCATAAAAAAGCCGGGGAGTCCCCGGCTAAAGCAATCACACGATGCACCAACACAATGCAAACGTCCTGATGAATTTTTAAAATAGACGATCAGGATGACGGTTTGGTGACAACATCATTATTTAGGTAATTTTTCCCACACCGTCAGCTCGGAAAAACTATGCTGGAACTTGTTGCGAGTCTCCCGGATCACAAACGGAAGGCTCCTTGGTTCACCCAACAAGCGGAAATGAGGCGACAACATATCGGTCAGTCCTTCCAGTGTTGAATAAGCTTTGCCGTCTTTAAGCACACCCCCCACCCATTCCGATTTTGGGGTGTAGTCCTCCAGCCAGGTATAGGGCGAGGCGATCACCAGCAAACCCAGATCGTTGATTCGTTCGTGAATGGTTTTCAGAAACAGCGACGGCTTGTACAGCCGATCAATCAGGTTGCCCGCCAGCACCAGGTCGTAATCCCGGTAATCCGCCCCTAGATCACAGGCGTCGCCCTGATGAAACGCCACTCTGCGAGCGGCCTCCGCCAGGCCCAGTGAGGCCAGTGACCGCTCCTGATAGCTGACCAGCTCGCCCTCTTCCGGCCGGGCATAACGGGCAACACTCTCGCGCACCACGTCCCGGCACGTGTCGATAAAGGATTGCGAAAAATCTACGCCATCCACGTGATCAAAATGGCGGGCCAGCTCCAGCGTGGTTCGACCCACAGCGCACCCGATATCCAGGGCCCGACAGGTGGCCCGTCCATCCAGGGCATCCATGGCACCGTCCGCCAGCTCCTTTGGGAAATTGGCCTCCCCGTGCCAGGATTCCCCGAAGTGGAATTCCAGGTATTGCGCCAGGACAGTGTTATCTTCGTAATAGCCTGCCGGTTTGTTCATGGTTCACTCCTCGTCAAAGCCTGTAGCATCACTTTTCCACCAGCTGCGGGTAAAGCGGTTCGATCAGGGGTTTCAAACCCTTGGCATCGTCGATAAACAACTGAAGGTGCGGGAAAGGTATCTCAATACCGGCTGCATCCAGTGCTTCTTTCATTTTTTCCAATACGTCCGCCATGATTCTCGGCTGTACGTCCAGATTGTCTGGCGTAATCCATATCTTTACTTCCAGATCCACGGAAGAATCCCCCAGGCCTTTCATCACAACGCGGGGTTCCATCAGACCTCCTTGCAGCACATCAGGGTGCGACTGCAAAATCGGCATAATGACTTCTCGCGCCCTCTGGGCGGATTCTTTGTAGGCAATCCCCACCGGAATATTCAGGCGAGTTGCGCCCTCGGCACTGTAATTGACGATATCCGAAGACGCCACGCTGTCGTTGGGAATCATGGTAAAGATGTTGTCCCGGGTACGCAGCCAGGTGGTGCGCAAGGCAATCTTGATGACTTTGCCATCCTGACCGTTGATGCTGACCCAATCACCTATCCGGAATGGCCGTTCGATCAACAAGGTAATGCCAGCGATAAAGTTCGACAGGGTGGATTGGGCCGCAAAGCCAACCGCGATCCCCACAATCCCCAGGCCGGCGACAATCGAGAGCACGTCAAAACCGAACTGCGCCAGAATCGCCACCAGCGCAAAGGTAACCATCAGCACTGCAAACAGATTCTCAATCAATTGCCGGATGGACGGGTCGATACCGTATCGGCCTATCGCCTCTTTCATCAGGCGCGCCAGTGCCAACCACCCAACAAAGAAACCCAAAGCCATAAACCCGGCCCTCGCCATGGCCTTTAAAAACTCCGGGCCAGCCCCGAACTGGGCCAGGATCACCAGCAACGCCCCGAGGGCGAACAGGTACTTTACGACGGTCCGAACCTGTGAAAACAGGACGGACTGCGACCGGCGCTTACCCACCACCATCCGCAAAGTGCCGATAATCAGCAGGTAACCGCCGAGAAACAAAGCGAGGTAGATTACCGACACCAGCAACTGACTGAAAACATAAATCGACAGCTCACGCCATTCCACTTGCCCGCCAGCCATGGCCTCCAGGGTGTCTCCCAGATTTTTTTTCAGTTGATCCACTACCGCCCCGGAAAAACGTTCGATCATGTTTACGTCCTATTGTCATCGGTCAGTATCTGACGTTCAGCACCGTGCACCGCTACTGATCAAAGCATAATAGCGGATCTCCAGCCCGACATTTCTCGGCTATCCTTGAAATAAATTCCCAGCATCACCATTGTTGCTAGCTCATCAATCCCGTCCACCCCCGGAGAACCATGACTACCCTGCCCGACTATTCCCTGCTAGAACTGGCCTCCGTCCGCGAAGGTGACTCCGTCAGCACCACGCTGGCGAACAGCGTGGCCTACGCGCAACATGCCGAGACACTTGGCTTCAAGCGGTTCTGGCTGGCCGAGCACCACAACATGGAGGGTATTTCCAGTTCCGCCACCTCGGTGCTGGTGGGTCATATCGCGGGTAAAACCAACCGCATCCGGGTTGGATCTGGCGGCGTGATGCTGCCCAATCACCCGCCGTTGGTCGTGGCCGAACAGTTCGGCACCCTGGAGTGCCTGTACCCCGGGCGCATTGATCTTGGCCTGGGCCGTGCCCCGGGTACCGATCCGATCACTGCCCGGGCGCTGCGTCGAGAGGGCCTGGGCGCCGATCAGTTTCCCGAGGATGTGGAACGTCTTCAATCGTTGCTGGGGCCACTGCAACCCGGGCAAGCGGTCAAAGCCATTCCCGGCGCTGGTACCGAGGTACCCATCTGGCTGCTGGGCTCCAGCCTGTTCAGCGCTCAGCTGGCCGCATTAAGGGGACTGCCCTATGCCTTTGCCGGGCACTTTGCGCCACGCCTGTACCGCGAAGCATTAAAAGTGTATCGCGACCTGTTCCGACCATCAGCGCAGCTGCAAGAGCCATACGCCATGCTGGCTATCCCGGCAGTACCGGCAGAATCTATGGAACAGGCCAGATTTCTGACCACCACCAGCTATCAGCGCATTCTGTCTTTATTCCGTGGCCAGCCGTTGTGGATGAAGCCACCCGTTGAATCGATGGACGGCCTGTGGAACACTGGCGAAAAAGCCAGCGTACAGGATTTTCTTGGACTGCAGATTCTTGGCGATGCCGACGATCTTCGCCAGCAGCTTGATCACTTGTTGTCGGATATCCACGTTGATGAGCTGATGTTCACCGTCGACATCTACGATCCCGTCAAACGGCGCCAGGCGCTGGACATTCTGGCGCAGACCCGCGCTCAGAGCACCGACTCGACGGCCTCTATTAACTGAGGATCGTCTGGACGAACCTGACTGGGGAAGCTGGCGGTGACCTTGCCATCCCGGTTCACCACGTACTTGGTGAAGTTCCAGCGAGGCGGCTGGCTCTGGCGGTTGACCTCCCGGAACACGGGGTTCGCCGCCGAGCCAGTTACCGGACCCGGTGCAATCATGGTGAAGGTCACCCCGAAATTGACGAAGCAGACCTCGGCGGCCTCTTCTTCGCTGCTCGCCTCCTGGCGGAAATCATCGCTGGCAAACCCGACCACCACCAGGCCGTCAGGCTGATATCGTTTGTGCAGTGCCTCCAAACCCTCAAACTGGCCGGTATAGCCACAGCGACTTGCGGTATTGACCACCAGCATTGGCTGGCCAGCGGCAAGATCACACAGGTTTACCGAATCCTTTGAGTGCAGCTTGCGCTGGTCATGATCCAGAAACGCCGGGCACTCTGCGGCCCAGGCCGGCATGGCCATGAACAAAAGGGTAAGCAGCGACAATCGCTGCGAGTTCGTGCTGTGCATTGCAAGACTCCCTATCGACTTATTGGATTCGATACGATGAACGCTGGAAAACCGCTCATCGACCCCTGGCCACCGATTGACCAACCACCGGAGCGATACCCGTGACTGAACCTGATGTCTTTGTTTTTCTCTCACACGGACTCGAAAGTGGTCCGCGGAGCACCAAAATTCAGGCGCTGAAAGCGGTCGCAAAATCGTTCGAGGGGGTTCACGCCCAGGCTATTGATCATCGTAGCACCAAAGATCCGGACCAGCGCCTGCAACAAATGCGTGATGCCATGTCCGCTGCCGGCGCAGACCCGGCCAGAACCATTCTGGCTGGGTCCAGCATGGGCGGCTGGGTATGCGCCCGAACCAGTGATGAAACCCCGGTACAGGGCTGCTTTTTGCTGGCCCCGGCATTGGCGCTGCCGAAATACCCGGAAAGCCGCCCCTGTATCCGCGCCCGGTTCACTCAGATTATTCACGGCTGGCAAGATGATGTGGTACCGCCGATGCCAGTCATTGAACTGGCACAGGCACAGAACCTGCCAATCCTGCTTTTGCCGGACAATCATCGACTGGAACACAGCGTTGCTCGCGTCGCGGATGAATTCAGAGCGTTTCTTATTACCACCGGATTAAACCCCATTAACTCTTGATCCGAGTCATCCAAATTCCGTGCGCTGCCGAATCATTTTGGTAGGGTGGTATCACTGCCCTCGCCCACGGCCAAACTATGCTCTGGCAGGGTAGTTGATAAATAAATGATGAGAGAGGAGTCACCAATGAGCGATTTCAAGAAAAGTCGACGGGTATTCTTGCGCACTGCAGCGTTGGGCGTGGTTGCCGTTCCACTGGCAAGAGTGGCCACGCATGTACCCGCCGCGCGCGCTGAGAAGCCCAAAGCCGAGGATGGTCATGCACTGGACTACGTGAATAACGGCGCCGACAGCGGCCATGACAAATACCAGGATGGAAACAAGTGTTCCAACTGCGCGTTCTGGGCAGGCGAGGAATCTGGTGGCTGGGGCGGATGTCGTCACCCACAGTTCGCCAATGTTCTGGTCAACGCCGAGGGCTGGTGCAACACTTATGTGCCCGGCGGCTGATCCCAGGTTCAGTCACTCCGACAGCCTGTTGAAGGCGGCCAATCGGCCGCCTTTTGTTTTATTCCATGTATCCAGTTACTCACCTGAATTGATGCTCTCAGCCTTAATCTAATTCGAAAAAATTTATAATTCATGGACTTGCGATCCACAAAACCTGTCGTCGATGTTATCTGATTTTGGTCATTTCCTTGCGAAAACGTCATTGTTTTGCCAGTCTTATTAAATGTAACAAAGGATTTCAGCAAAAAAACAAACGGAGACAACGCGATGAGCAACACGAGTAAATTCAGGAAACTGGCCGGTTTTTCGGCGTTAGCCTTTGCCGCGATGACGGCGGCGAACTCGGTAAACGCAGCCAACTGGCGCTACGCCCATGAAGAGTACGAGGGTGATGTTCAAGACGTTTACGCTTACAAATTCAAGGAATACATCGAAGAGAATTCGGATCACACCGTCCAGGTATTCCGCTTCGGTGAGCTGGGCGAATCTGACGACATCATGGAACAGGCCCAGGCGGGTATTCTCAACTTTGTGAACCAGTCTCCGGGCTTTACCGGTTCACTGATTCCGGAAGCACAGATTTTCTTTATTCCGTATCTGATGCCGACCGATATGGACACCGTGATCAAGTTTTTCCGTCAGTCCAAGGCCATCAACGAGGACTTTCCTGAGCTCTATTCCGAGCAGGGTCTGGAACTGCTGAAGATGTACCCGGAAGGTGAAATGGTCGTTACCGTGGACGAGCCAGTGACCTCACCGGAAGAACTCAACAACAAGAAAATCCGGGTTATGACCAACCCGCTGCTGTCCGAAACCTATTCAGCGTTTGGCGCTACCCCGACACCCCTGCCCTGGGGTGAAGTTTACGGTGCCCTGCAGACCAACATGATCCAGGGCCAGGAAAACCCGATCTTCTGGATCGAGTCTGGCGGCCTATACGAAGTATCTCCGAACCTGGTGTTCACCGGTCATGGCTGGTTCACCACCGCGATGATGGCCAACCAGGACTTCTACAACGGTTTGTCTGATGAAGACAAAAAGCTGGTTGGTGAAGCCGCAGATTTTGCCTTCGAACAAATCGTAACGCACATCGACGGCCTGGCCGATGAGGCGCTGGAGAAAATCCAGGCAGCCAGTGATGAAGTAACCGTTACCCGCCTGAATGAAGAGCAGATCGAAGCCTTCCGCGCCCGCGCACCACAGGTTGAAGAGCGCTTCATCAACATGACCGGCGACCGTGGCAAGCAACTTCTGGAGCAGTTCCAGGCTGACCTGGAAGCCGTTCAGGGAGAGTAAAACGGCAGGATTCAAAGGGTGGCCAATGGCCGCCCTTTGATGTTCGGCCCTGGTTAAAACCCCGCCCCGCCGGGGACCTTACCGGCCGGGAGCGACATGTTCTGGAGCAGAACCCATGTCAGAACTTCCTTAGGAGGTTGAAGACGATACCGGAAGCTACCACTCCGGTTTGCCTGGCTTTCTGGGCACAATTGACGAATGGATTGCCAAAACAGAAGCCGTGATTCTTGCCGTGGGCGTTATTCTGATGGCAGTTAACACCTGCGCCAACGTTATCGGGCGCTTTATTTTCGGAGAAGGTCTGTTTTTCTCCGGCGAGATTAACCGCATCCTGATCATTATGATCACCTTCGCTGGTATCGGTTACGCAGCCCGCCATGGCCGCCACATCCGCATGTCCGCGATCTACGACTCCCTGCCGCCCAAAGGTCGCAAGGTGCTGATGATCTTCATTGCGCTGTTCACTGCGGCGGTGATGTTTTTCCTGTGCTACCACTCCTTCGGCTATATCGAAACGCTTTATGACCGCGGTCGGATTTTGCCCGCTTTGGGGCTGCCTATCTGGTGGATTTATGTCTGGGTACCCCTCGGATTTGCCATAACCGGAATCCAGTATTTCCTTACCGCCATCAAGAACCTCACAAGCAGGGACGTTTATCTCTCTACGGGTGTCGTCGATGGTTATACGGACACCGAAGCCGAGGTTTGACGTTGCCGTAACCCGATAAGGAACAGGAACACTAAATATGACAACCATTCTGATGTTGATCATGATCGGGCTACTGCTGCTTGGCTTCCCGATGATGATCCCGCTGACCACCGCCGCTGTGGTCGGTTTCGTGATGATGTTCGACGGCTTCGGCCAGATGCAGACCTTTATCCAACAAATGATGGGTGGCATCCGGCCGGCATCGTTGATTGCAGTACCCATGTTCATTCTCGCCGCCGATATCATGACCCGGGGCCAATCGGCTGACCGGTTGATCAACATGGTCATGTCGTTCATCGGCCACGTCAAAGGTGGCCTCGCCATCAGTACCGCCACCTCCTGCACCCTATTCGGTGCGGTATCTGGCTCTACTCAGGCCACCGTAGTTGCGGTCGGTTCGCCACTGCGGCCAAAAATGCTGAAGGCCGGCTATTCCGACTCGTTCACCCTGGCCCTGATTATCAACGCGAGTGATATTGCCTTTCTGATCCCCCCGAGCATCGGTTTCATTATTTACGGGGTCATCTCCGGAACCTCCATTGCCGAGCTGTTCATTGCCGGCATAGGCCCCGGCCTGATGATTCTGGTCATGTTTTCAATTTATTGCCTGATCTACGCCTACGTAAACAAGGTTCCCACCGAGGCAAAGGCCAGCTGGGGACAGCGAGGAATAGCGGTTCGGGATGCATCCTGGCCAATGATGTTTCCTGTCATTATTGTTGGCGGTATCTACGGCGGCATTTTCAGCCCGACCGAGGCCGCAGCGGTCTGCGTGCTTTACGCTTTTCTGCTGGAGTTTGTGATATTCCGCTCGCTGAAGCTCAATGACATTTACAAGATCGCCAAATCCACCGGCCTGATCACCGCCGTTGTGTTTATTCTGGTGGCCGTTGGTAACGGCTTCTCCTGGATCATCTCCTTTGCCCAGATCCCCCAGGCCATTCTGGAAACTGTCGGGGTTAATGAGGCTGGGCCAGTCGGCGTACTGATCGCCATCTGTATCGCCTTCTTTGTCGCCTGCATGTTTGTTGACCCGATCGTGGTCATCCTGGTGCTGACACCGATCTTCGCGCCGGCCATTCAGGCCACCGGCCTGGACCCGGTACTGGTGGGTGTATTGATCACGCTGCAGGTGGCCATAGGCTCAGCCACGCCACCCTTTGGCTGTGACATATTCACCGCCATAGCGATTTTCAAACGGCCCTACATGGAAGTCATTCGCGGCACCCCGCCCTTCATCTTCATCCTGGTGCTGGCGGCCGGTCTTATCATTGCCTTCCCGGAAATCGCGCTGTTCCTCAGGGATCTGGCCTACAGGGATTGAGCCGGTCTGCAGGTCAATAACAGGAGACTGCTATGTTCAAACGGATTCTGGCGGCCGTCGATGGCTCCAAGACATCGCTCAAAGCACTGACCAAGGCCATCGAGCTGCAAAAGCTCTTACCAGACGCAGAGATTTTTATTATCTGCGTCTATAAGCACCACAGCCTGTTTGAAGCCTCGCTCTCAATCGGGCGGCCGGATGACATGGATATTCCGGACAAGGTGCTTTCAGAGTACGCCAAAGGGGTGGTGAACCACGCCAAGGAATACGCTAAAGAAAACGGCGCCACCAAAGTGCGGGGCTTTGTGAAAGCCGGAAGGCCGTCGAAGGTGATCGTCAAATTTGCCCAGGACAAAGAAGCCGATCTGATTGTGGTGGGCACCAAAGGCACCAACAGCGATAAAGATGGCATGTTTTTGGGCAGTGTTTCACACCGGGTGGCCTCTCAGGCCAAGTGCCCGGTGCTGGTGGTCTGACGGCCAATCAAATCCCTAAAACCTGATCGGATTGCAGATTTTCTGCCTCTGAGCAATCGCGGATTTCCGCAGTCCGATCACAATTTCACCATGCTAGACTCCCCCTCCTTGTATTACGTCTAACTCACAATTCACGAATTACAAGGCACCTCGCCATGACTGAAATTGTCGATTTTCTTAACTCGATTCTCTGGGGCTATGTCCTGGTCTACGGCCTACTGGCCGTGGGTGTATTCTTCACCATCCGCCTGGGTTTTTTGCAATTCGTCAACTTCGGTGAGATGGTCCGCGCCATCCGCGGCTCCCGGGAAAGTGACGTTCACGGGATATCTCCGTTTCAGGCATTGTGCACCAGCCTGGCCTCACGGGTAGGTACCGGGAACTTGGCCGGCGTTGCGGTTGCGTTATACCTCGGCGGTGCCGGCGCCATCTTTTGGATGTGGATGGTAGCATTGGTCGGTATGGCCACAGGCTACGCTGAAAGCACCCTGGCCCAACTGTACAAGGTGCGCGATGGCAAGGGGCAGTATCGCGGTGGTCCCGCTGTTTACATCGCCAAGGGGCTGAAGGCGCCCTGGGCCGCAGCCATCTTTGCGGTATGCCTTATCATTTCCTTCGGACTGGTCTTCAACGCGGTGCAGGCCAACTCTATTGCTGACGCCATGGAAGGTGCCTTTGGCGCGCCCAAGCTGGGTGTCGGTGTGGCTATCGCCGTTCTTGCCGGCATCGTGATTTTTGGCGGACTGCGTAAAATTGTCCGCTTTGCCGAGTTTGTGGTGCCCTTTATGGCCGGTGCCTACGTGCTGCTGGCACTCATTGTTATGGTCATGAACATTACCGAGGTGCCAGGCGTTCTTGCGCTGATTGTCAAAAGCGCCTTTGGCCTGGAAGAAGCTGCGGGTGGTGCAGCAGGCTCGGTAACAGCGGCCATGCTCAACGGCATCAAGCGCGGCCTGTTCTCCAACGAGGCTGGCATGGGGTCAGCGCCCAATATTGCCGCCACTGCCACCCCGGCACCGCATCACCCGTCATCGCAGGGGCTGGTTCAGGCGTTCGGCGTGTTCGTAGACACCATCATTATCTGCACGGCTACTGCGGTTATGATTCTGCTGGCCGGGGTTCTGGAACCCGGCTCAGGTATAACCGGCACTCAGCTGACGCAACAGGCTATGGAAGTTCACATGGGCGATTTCGGGGGTTACTTCATCGCCATCGCCATTCTGTTCTTCGCGTTTACTTCCATCGTGGCCAACTATACCTACGCCGAGAACGCGCTGATTTACCTGAAAGGCGGCAACACGCTTGGCCTGACCGTTCTGCGCCTGGCGGCGCTGGGCATGGTGATCTGGGGTGGTTATGAGGCAGTGGTTACCGTGTTCAACGCAGCCGATGCCTCCATGGGGCTGATGGCCGCTATCAACCTGATTGCGATCGTTCTGCTGTCTGGCACGGTGGTCAAGCTCACCAAGGATTACCTGGCCCAGCGTAAAGAAGGCCTGGTACCGAAGTTCAAATCAAAGGATTACCCGGAACTGCACGAGAAAATTGACAGTAATATCTGGCACTGACGCCTGCTGTCATGAACTGGCCGCTACCACTCGGTTGCGGCCAGTATTCTTGGCGCGGTAAAGCGCCTTGTCTGCCTCTCGAAACAAGCCATCGAAATCAGAACAACTCTCTGGCCAGCAAGCAATGCCTGCTGAGATGGTCAAAGTACCCAGGGCTTGGCCCTCGTGCGACATCAGCGTCTTTTCAATCGCATTGCGCAAGGCCTCGGCACGGAGCCGGGCCTCCTCAAGCGGTGCACCTGGCATCAGCACCGCAAACTCTTCGCCACCATACCGACACACAGTATCACTGCCACGGAAATACTGGCCGAGCATGTCGCCAACCATTTTCAGAGCCTCATCACCCGCTTGATGACCAAAGTCGTCGTTAAACGATTTGAAGTGATCAATATCAATCATCAGAATACTCAACGGCGAGCCAGTGCGCAGAGACACTTCCCGTTCGTGGCGAAAGAACTCATCAAAATGACGGCGATTCTTCAGGCCGGTCAGGCCATCCTCATAGGAAAATCTTTGCAGTTGCTCACGCAGCACCAACCCCGACAGGGTAATTCCCATTTTCTCGATCGACTGAAATACCCAGGCGACAATCCTGGCTGTACCATATTCCACCAACGCCTCTGGCAGTTCAGGCCGGGACAGCAACAACACCCCAGATGGCCGGTTGCCCGTCTGGTCAGGCTCTACCCGCAAAAAGAAACACAGCTGCTCTGGCAGTGACTGATGACTGACCGGCATGGTGGTCGGTTTCAGGTCTGACACATCCCCCTCCAGCATCATGGGGAATACCTGATCTGAAATATGACCCCAACTCAATACCCGCTCGTAATGGCCCGCTGTGGTGCGCCGGTAAAAACAGCCATCCATTGGCAAATACAACGCCGGAATTGCGGCCAGAAGCATGTCGAAAGCCTGGTCGAGGGTAAAACAGTCCTGGATACTGGCGATCACACCCGCCAGCTTCTGGCTTTTGCTACTTTCCAGGGCCAACAACCGGGACCTTGCCACCTCGCGCTGCGCCAACGCTTCTGCCCGCTCCGTGCGCTCCGCCACCTTCTGTTCAAGGCGCACGGTCAACTCCTGCAGCGCTTTCTGTGTTTTGCCGTAATGCCAAACGGAGATACTGATTACCGCTAACGAGAACGCCAATGCGCCCCAACTGACCGGCACACGTGCCCAGGGCAGAAAACCGTGTGCCACCGCCATATCCGCGATCAGAAACCCGGAAAACAGCGTAAAAGTCACCAGCAGGATTTGCTGCTCCCGGTACAAACGCCGAAACCGACGCCCGGCACTCACCGCCAGCAACAGCAGGCTTACCAGCAGTAATCCGTCAAACACCGGGAATGTCGAAGACAGGTCAACCGGCCCCATCAGGGACAACGCAAGAGCAACGATGGCAAACGCCAGATGAAGCTTCCATATCCAGCCGGCCAGCACCGGACGGAGCTCAGACAGCCATTGTTGCAGTAACAGCGCCAACGCCACCGGTATCAGATAATAGGAACCGGCCGCCAAGTAATCCCACAGCAACGGCGTGTACCCAATCAGCAAGCTGGCCTGGCTCTCGGCAACCAGCATGACCGCCGTCGCCAACGCGAACAAAGCAATACTGAAAAAACTCTTCTGGCCACGCTGAAGCAAGCCAAATATCAGCGCCAACAACGCAATCAGCGCAGAGACGACGGCAATCACCAGGCTTTTGGTCGACCCGCTGACGATGTGCAGAACCAGATCCGAGTAGTCGAGAATGGCAACCTCGCCCCACAATCCTATATCGGTGTAGTTCGAGAACACCCTGAAATACAGCGTTTCGCCTTCGTAGTTTTCCGGCAGTGGGATCTGATGCCAGGGCCAGCCCTCAAAACGGCCCCGTCCCTGATCATCAAAAGTGCCGTATTGGTAAAGCAACTCACCCTGAAACCAGGCCTGAACAATGATGTCCACACTGTAGATGTACAAAACCGGCGCAAACCATTCACCTTCCGGCAGAGTTACCCTAAACCAGGCGTGTTCACGACCTCGACGATCGGGCGGATTGGAGGGAAAGGCAATGGCTTGCCATTGGTCGGAATCTTCTTCCAGAATCCACTGTGGAGTACCGTCAGCGCTCAGGGGTGAGTCGCCCCAGCGATATTGCCAGCCTTCTTCCAGAGGTTGCATCGCCGCGTGGCCGGCGGGAGAAAAGCACAGAAGGAGTCCAATGACGACTATAGCAACGACATGATGACGGAAGGCGCGCAAGGCTGAACCCGCTTGTTGAATGTCTACTGGCAGTATAGAGCCAGAAAACCCCCGTGTGTGAGCCGCCAGACAAAAAAAGCGAAGGCCGGGGCCTTCGCTTTTTCAGTCACCCGGGCAATATTAACGGCCGGATTTGAGCATTTCCCAATACTTAGCGTAAATTTGCAGTGCATCGTCACCGATGTCTTCCTGGAACTCGGCGTTGATCATGTCGGTAGCGCTCGGGTAACTGCTGCGATCGTTTGCTACCGCATCATCGAGTACATCACGGCCGGCCAGATTAGGCGTGGCATAGCCAATGTCTTCACTGATTAAAGCTGAAATTTCTGGCTGTAGCACAAAGTTGATGAACTGGTGCGCAGCTTCCGGATTGGGAGCATTTTTCGGGATCACAAAGCTGTCGAGCCAGGCAATGATACCTTCTTCCGGATACACGTACTCAAGACTCGGCATGGTGTCTTTGCCCATAACCGCCTCGCCATTCCAGATCATACCTACGTCAGCTTCGCCTTCCAGATACGGCATGCGGGGCGCGTCAGAGTTGAAGGTGCGCACAGACGGCATCAGCTCGGACAGCTTTTCATACGCTTCTTCAATTTCCTGGGGGTCGGTGCTGTTGCCAGAGTAACCCAACACGCGCAGGCCCACGTGGAACACTTCACGCATGTCGTTGGTCAGCATGACCCGACCTTCAAACCGCTCATCCCACAGATCAGCCCAGGCGGTCACTTCACCGTCAACGTCGGACGTGTCTACCGCCAGACCGGTGGTTCCCCAAAGATAGGGCACGCTGTACTGGTTGTCTGGATCGATATCCAGGTTCACCAGTTCCGGGTCCAGATTATCAAAGCCTTCGATTTTGCTGCGGTCGATCGGCATCAGCAGATCTTCCTGGCGCATCTTGCTGACGTAGTAGGTGGACGGCACCGCCAAATCATAGGCTGCGCTTTCGTCCAGCAGTTTCAGTCGGGCGTACATGGCCTCGTTGCTGTCGTAGGTGGTGTACACCACCTGAATACCTGTTTCCTCAGTAAAGCGCTCCAGGACCTCCTGAGGCATGTATTCAGACCAGTTGTACAGGTTCAATACCTGTGGGTCGTCAGAGCCGCAGCCCGTCAGGCCAACAGCTAGTATGCCGGCCAGTGCCAGTTTCTTCATCGTTTGCTCCTTAGCAGAATCCATTGAGACAACATCAGCATAACCAGTGAGAACACCAGCAATAAGGTACCCAGGGCATTCACCTCGGGCTTCAGACCCACCCGCACCATGGAGTAGATGCGCAACGGGAGAATTTCATAACTAGGACCACCCACAAAAGTGCTCACCACCACATCGTCCAGTGACAGTGTAAACCCCAGCAGCCAGCCCGCCAGTAAGGCCGGCATAATCACCGGGATCAGTACCGTGCGGGTCATGGTGAAATCACTGGCGCCCAGATCACGTGCGGCCTCGGGCAGACGCTCATCAAAGCCGCTCAGTCGGGCCATTACGGTAATCACCACAAAAGGCAGGCAAAAAGTTACGTGGGCGAGTAGCAGCGACACATAACCCAGCTGCAGCCCCACCAGTAAGAACAGCCCGAGCAATGAAATGGCCAGAACAATCTCAGGCGACATCATCACCACAAACAGCATGCCATTAAGCACCTGTTTGCCGCGGAACCGGTAACGGTGCAGCGCGAGCGCGGTAAGCGCACCTATGACGGTAGAAACTGTGGCGGCAGACAGCGCCAGCCAGAGCGAATTCCACATCGCCTGCACCATAGCCCGGTTGTTAAACAGGGCCTCATACCAGCGCAGGCTCAGTCCGCCCCAGGCATAGCCGGAGCGCGAATCGTTGAACGAGAACACCACCAGCACCAAAATCGGCACATACAACAGCAGGTACACCAGGGTCAGGTAGGTACGCGGCAACCAGCGGGTCATACGCCATCCTCCCCGATCCGCCGCTTACTGAGCCGATGGGCAAACATTAAAAATGCCATGGCAAGCGTCAGCATAATGCTGGCGGCGGCACCGAACGGCCAGTTACGGGCATCCAGAAACTGGTTCTTGATAACGTTACCCACCAGCAGGTTGCGGGAACCACCGAGAATATCCGGCACAAAGAACAAGCCCATGGCCGGCAACAGCACCAACATGATGCCAGCCAGCACACCCGGTAAGGTCATCGGCACAATAATGTGAACAAAGGTAGCAAGCCGGCCGGCACCCAGATCGTGGGAGGCCCGCAGCAGATCTTCCCGAAGATCATCGAAAACGGCATAGAGCGGTAAAATCATGAACGGCAGCAACAGATACACCAGGCCGATGATCACCGCCCCTTCGGTATACAACATCTGCATGGGCTGATCGATCAGCCCGACCGACATCAGGGCATTGTTAAGCAGGCCGTTGGTGGCCAGGATCAGCTTCAGTGCGTAGGTGCGCACCAGGGAATTGGTCCAGAACGGCACAATCAACAGAAAGATCAGCAACATCTGCCGATGCCTGGGCACTTTGGACAGGGCCCAGGCAAAGGGATAGCCAATCAGCAAGCAAATCAGTGTGGTCATTGTCGCCATGTACAGGGAGTTCAGGAACACATCCAGGTACAGCGGATTGAACAGCTGCCGGTAGGCATCCAGATTCAGTGGCAGGGAGATAAACGTGCCCGGATCACGGGTCATCACACTGGCGCCAATCACCAGCAGGTTGGGCGTCAACACCAGGAACAACAGCCAGCCCCACACCAGCACCAGAACGGCCGTCCGGAAGGGCTGTTGCATTACGCTACGCATCGGCGGAGGCTTCCGCTTCGGCGTCTGCATCTTCTTCCGGTAGCAACCACTCCCAGCCGTCCACCCAGCTGACTTTGACCGGCTCGCCCAGGCGATAATCGAAGGTGGGATCGTCCTCGTCAAAGAACTCCGAGGCCAGCACTTCGGTGCCGTCGTCCAGATGGATCACGGAATCCAGCGTACTGCCTTTGTAGTTTCGCTCTACCACCTTGCCGGCAACACCGTCGTCGCTATCCGGTGCCAGTACACGGATATCCTCGGGCCGTAGCAAGACGTGCAACGGCTGACCCTCGAAAACCTGAAAATCGGGTTTTCGGAAGGTGCGCTTCAGGCCAAACACGTCCACGGTAATGGTGTCGTCACCGTTGGCGGCATCGACCCGACCGGCAAAGAAATTAGTTTCACCAACAAAGCGGGCGGTAAACAGGTTGGCCGGGCGCTCGTAGACTTCACGGGGCGTGCCCAGTTGCTGCACGCGACCGTCTTTCAGCACCACCACGCGGTCTGACATGGACAAGGCTTCTTCCTGATCGTGAGTCACAAACACAAATGTGATACCCAGTTCCCGCTGCAGGCGCTTGAGCTCTACCTGCATAGTGCGGCGCAGTTTGTAATCAAGCGCAGACAAGGGCTCATCCAGCAGCAGCATTTTCGGTCGTTTGATCACGGCCCGGGCAATGGCCACGCGCTGCTGTTGCCCACCGGAGAGCTGATGTGGCTTGCGCCGGGCAAAATCCTCCAGCTGCACCATGGCCAGAGCATCATCCACCCGCTGCCGGATTTCATCTTTCGGCCGCTTTTCCATTTTCAGGCCATAAGCGACGTTGTCGAACACCGACATATGGGGAAACAGGGCGTAGTTCTGGAACACGGTATTCAGCGGTCGGTGTTCGGGCGGGGTGTGCGTCAGATTTTGGCCAGCCAGGGTGATGGAGCCGTCATCCGGATGTTCGAAGCCCGCCATCAAACGCAGCAACGTGGTTTTACCGCAACCAGACGGACCCAATAGGGTAATAAATTCGCCGTCCAGGATCTCAAGATCCAGCGAATCCAGTACCGTTTTGCCGTCGAATTGCTTGGAAAGATTGCTGAGGGATAGCAGTGTCTGTTTCATCGGCCCTGCCCAAAGAGTGAGCGGCCTATTTTTCCAGAAACAGGGGCAAACAGAAAGGGGCGCCGGAATAATCTGTCATCCCGATGCCCCCTGGTCTCAACTCGCCATCGTTTTAATCAAAGCGACCGCTTACTGATCGGCAACGCTATCCAGGTATGCCTTGTCCGAAATATTGGTCCAGGGCCTGACCTGCTCAAGATAATCCCGCTGCGAGGTGATGATTTCGCGGGCCAGTTCATCATTTTCCGCAAACTCGTCCAGCAGGCGATTGGTGGTATCCCGCAGCGCATTAATTACCTCAGGCGGGAACACCTTATGGCTGACCTCCGGATAATCTTCGGTCATCCGGCTCCAGGCCACACCGCTTTCGTGAGTGCTCTGGATGTACATGTCGTAGGCCGCCGTGCGCATCGACACCCGCAGAATCTCCTGCAAGTCCGCCGGCAGCGAATCCCAGGTTTTCTGGTTGATCAGGAACTGCACTTCGGCGTTCGGCTCCTGCCAGCCTGAATAATAGTATTTGGCAATCTGGTGAAAGCCCATCTGAAGGTCCAATGCCGGGCCAACCCATTCAACGGCGTCAATGGTGCCACGCTCGAGCGCGGTATAGAGCTCACCGGGTGGCAGATTGGCGACCGCCACGCCCAGCTCAGACATGACTTCGCCCGCAAATCCAGGCGTGCGCATTTTCAGACCGTTCAGATCGTCCAGCGAGTTGATCTCTTTACGAAACCAGCCACCCATCTGATTGCTGGTGTTGCCGCCGGGGAAAGACAACAGGCCATAGGGTTCATAGACTTTTTGCATCAACGCCATACCGTCATCGTGATAGAACCACGCGTACATCTCGGGGGTGATCATGCCAAACGGGATGGTGGTGAAGTACATGGCATTGGGAATGGAGCCCTTGTAGTAGTAAGAGGCCGTGTGCCCCATGTCGTACTGGCCATTGCGCACCAGATCGAAGATGCCAAACGGAGCCTTGTGCTTGTTGGAAGAATCAATCCGAAACTTCAGACGACCGGCAGACATCCGCTCAGCCATGGCGGCCATGTTGCGAGGTGTCTCACCCAGTATTTTGGAATTGGGGCCCCAGGTTTCGGCGAGGCGGATGGTGTAGGTTTTTTCGGCCACCGCAAACGGGCTGGCCAGTGTGGCAACCAGTGCGAGGATTGCCAGGCAGGTGCTACGCATAGACATGGTGTTGGCTTCCATTGTTATCGCTATTGAGATGAAACGAACATGTAATAGAGAGCCATGATAACTGTCGAAGCCGGCCGCGCCAATTCGGCGGGCCGGCTTAGAAAGGTCACACCTTGAACTGGCTAACCAGATCTCTGAGGGTTTCACCCAGTCGGGCCAGTTCATGGCTGGCTTCGTTTGTCTGGGTCACCCCGGTGTCGCTGCGCTGGGCCGCATTCACAATCCGCACCACGTTCTGATTGATCTCTTCAGCCACCTGGCTTTGCTGCTCAGCAGCTGTGGCAATCTGCGTGACCTGATCGTGAATCTGGGAAATGGAACTGACAATGGTATTCAGCGCGCCGGTGGCGTGGTTGATACGCTCAACGGTGGCCTCCGAGCTCTTGCGCGAATTGTTCATGCGCTCAACCGACGCCTTTGACTCGGCCACAAAACCATCAATCATCACCCGAATCTGGTCGGCAGATTCTGCCGAGCGCTTGGCCAACTGACGAACCTCATCGGCGACCACCGAGAAACCTCGACCATGCTCACCCGCCCGCGCCGCTTCAATGGCCGCGTTCAGCGCCAGCAGGTTGGTTTGCTCGGTGACCGCATGGATCACATCCAGCACCTGCTGAATGTCGTCAGACTTCTCCGCCAACGCATTGATGCTGACCGCGGTTTCTTCCATTTCCTGAGACAGCTGATTAACCGAGCCCTGGGCATTGGTGATGGTGTCGCCACCCTCACGGGCCATGCGATCAGCGTCCGATGCGGCACCTTCCACCTCATTGGCGTTGCCGGAAATCTGCTGAATGGTGGCCGCCATTTCATTAATCGCTGAGGCAATCTGATCGGTCTCGGAGCCCTGCTCCTGCACCGACTGCCGGGTTTCGTTGGCAACCCGGCTTAGCTCTTCCGCCGCCGAGGCCACTTGATCGGTAGTGGCGCCGACTTCGCGCATGGTGGTTTGAATCTTGATCACAAAGTGATTGAAGCGGCGGCCCAGCTCCGCCAGCTCATCCTTGCCCTCTTCCGGCAGCCGCTGGCGCAGATCGCCATCGCCATCGGCAATCTCCTGCATCATGCCGCTGACTTTTTTCAGCGGAACCGTCACCGTGCGACCAATGACTAGGCCAATCACCAACGCAATGACCACCACAATGATGGTCAACAACAGGACAAAACCTAGGGCGGCCGCCATGGCATCGTCAATTTCCTGCTGGGCCTTAGCCACCACTTTTTCGATATCGGTGACGTAAACCCCCGCACCAATCATCCAGTCCCATCCAGGAATTAGCATCGTATAGGATATTTTTGGCTCTATGGCCCCATCAGATGAGGGGTTCGCCCAGTCGTAAGAAAAGAAGCCATCAGTCTCCGCAGCTCTGAACAAACCGTTTAGAAGGTTTAACTGATTGCTGTTCGTTACCTTCCCTTCCAGGCTCGGGTTCGGGCCGTAGGCTAGATTGAACATTTCCCTGGTATAGGCAAACACATAATTAGTCCCACCAAAGGTGATCGCGCGCAAGCGCTTGCGCGCCTCTTGCTTTGCCTGATCACCAGAGAGCCCCGACGTATTTTTTGCATCCAGAACAACGTCATAGGCCGACTCAACTAGTTCTTTCAGACCCACTTTCCTGGCTTCTAACAGCTCTTTTTCCAGCCGTTCCAGCTCAGCTTCGCCGTTGGCCTGGATCTGACTGGCGGTGATCCAGGCGATGGCGGCGGCGGTAATCATTACCGGAACCAGTACACCAATCAACAGCCTGGCTCGTATCGTAAGGTTACTCATGAAAGACATTATTTCAGCTCCGGAGCGATTTGTTCGTCAGGGCAATTATCCACAGTGGCTCAACGCTGGCTGTTCCAGTTTGTAAAAACCTGTATGGTCGATTGCCATATCTACGACCCATGCATAGACAATAAAGCCCGTGATATCAGTCGTTTCACGTACGTCGGGTAACGGCCGTCATGTAAACGACTTGAGCCTGTGTCAGACTAAAGTTTCATGCCTGCACGGCTCTGGGAGAGCGACATGAAAGAGCTGTTCCTTATCAGACACGCCAAATCCAGTTGGGATGACGACAACCTGAGTGACCAAATGCGCCCGCTTAACCACCGGGGGCAACAACAATTGCAGCCCCTCCGCCGGGCGCTGCATCGGTATGGCGCCCTGGCGGGAGAGATCTATGCCAGCCCGGCGGTACGTGCCCAGCAAACCTTCCACGGCATTCTCCCTGACGCATTTCAGCCAACACACGTTTATACCAGCCCAGAGCTTTACACCTTCGATTACCGTCGTCTATTACGATGGCTGCAAAATCAGGACGATCAGGTACACACACTGGCCATCGTCGGCCACAACCCGGCTTTGCTCGAGCTGGCCGCCCATCTGGTCAAACACGCTCCCTTCGAGTTGCCCACGGCTGGTTTCCTGCACTTGCGTCTACCGATACGGCACTGGCGAAAACTGGGCAAGAAGGAGGGGCAACTCGAAATCTTTCTGACGCCCAGAGACTTCAGTTTTGAGGCCTTCGAGCGAAAGGCTGGCAAGCGCACAAGCCTCTCCGACACACCGTCGGAGGGCGATATCCAAACCAAGCTGATGCACCAGGTCGAGCGCCTGCAACAACTTGGGCGAGGCGTCATGTTGGGGTTGGATGACGAGTTCCTGCACCAATACCGCATCGCCCTGCGGCGCAGCCGTGCCATTGCTGATTCGGTGGCAGACGTCACCAAAAGCAAGTCAATCAGCAACCATCTGTCTCAACTGAAACGCCATGCCCGGGCAACCAGCAACTTGAGAGATCTGCATGTGCTGCTGCAGGACTTGCCATCACTGTGTTGTGAGCATGCTGAACTGGCTGAAAACCTTTTCGCCTGGGCCGAAGCGCGGGCTGCGAAAGAACAGGCCCGACTGGCCAAACGGCTTGGCAGCAAACGTTACCGGAACAGTCTGGACCGCTGGGGAAAAGAACTGCAGTCCCAAGCATTCAGAAAGCTGGTCGACAAGCTACGCAAGAAAGACATCCGCAACGGCGTTGAACGGCGGCTCCGGGGGTTCAATCGGGCCACGGCCGAACTGCGGCACAACAGCCCGGACGAAGACATCCACCGACTGCGCAAACAGCTGAAGCAGATACGGTATCTGATGGAGCTGGACGCTGACACCTGGAAGTCCGGATTGAAGGTCATCCGGCAAAGGCAGGACCTTTATGGCCGCTTCCAAGACCTGCATACTCAGCTTGAGCTGATCAAAGCCTTTACAGAAAAGTGCCCGGAGAGCGCATCTGGCGCCGCCCAGGAATTACTGGATCGGCTTGAGCGAGACAAAGCAGACGTTCGGCAGCTGATATTGGCAATGGGTGGACTGAAAGGGCGATAACAGCCCTTGTATCGAACAGGCATCAAATCCTGACCAGTCGGGCTTCCAGCAACAGGTTAGGCCCTAACTTCGCCACTTTCACACGATCCGGGTTGAAACCGTGGTCTTCCAGAGTCTCCTGGATATCATTCATGGCGTCGTCACTGGGGGCCGCCAGCAACAACTCTTTGACAGAGTCTGTCACCATGCGCACGGGTACCGTCATGAAGTAAACCGATATAACGATCATCATGACCGGGTCGGCATAAACCGCTAGCGCTGACCACTGACTGCGCTCCAATAACCAGGCGCCGGCAAAACCAATCATGACTGCCGCGCTCAGGGCGGTGTCCATTAACCACTGGCGCTGTTCAGCCTGCACCAGACCCGAGCTGTTATGCAGACTGGTCCAACGCAGATAACCCCACACCAACAGACAACCAACAACGTTGACGGCACCAAACATCATTGCCAGATCCGCCGTAACCGGCCGGCCACCCTGCAATAGCGACACCACCGCAGAGGCCAGGGAAAGCACGCACACCAAAGCAATCACCAGCCCCTTTACGGCAATGACCAGCGGCTCCACGGCACCAAGGCCAAACGGGTAATCCGCGTTAGCCGGCCGGCGAACCAGACGGGCCGCATAGAGCGACAACAGCGACAATCCCAGGCTGACCAGCGAATAGGCGCCATCAAACAAGATCACCAGAGAATCGACCCAAAGGCCCCAACCAATGCCGGCAACCGCAAACAACCCGGCCCCGACTGCAGATAGTGTCAGCGCCATATTTTCCCGCGCCAGAGAAGTAAACATTTTGACCTCCTGAGAATTGCCAGCCATATTATCGGCATCATTCTGCAGGAGTGAGTCGCTGAGCGACGGAAAATCCGGCGCAACGAGAATCCAATGAAAACGTCCCAGATCAAAATGTTTCTGTCCGTTGTGCGCAACGGCAGTGTAGCCGCGGCCGCCCGAGAGCTGAATCGCAGCCGAACCACGGTGAGTACGATACTGGCATCACTGGAAGATGAGCTCGGCGTGGCGCTGTTTGATCGCAGCGGCAACCAGCTGCACCTGACCCCCGTCGGCCAGTCCATCCTCACCGACTGCCGGCGCTTCGATCAGGTGGCCGGGCAGATCCAGGCTCGCTGCCAGCACCACCTGAGCGGTGCCGAATCGGTATTGAGGATCGCCCGGGACGACGCCATTCCGGAAGATGTGTGGCGGGATATTCTGCGGCGTCTGAAAGAACGCTTTCCGCAAACCAGCCTGTCGATCTATCTGGCACCCCCGCGAGAACTGCCGTCGCTGGTGGGTAATCAATCGGTCGATGTAGCCTACGGCCTGATGCCAGAGCTGATGAACGAAGGCTATCAATGGTTCCGCGAACTGGCGGACGTGCGCATGCTCACTGTGGCTGCGCCGGAGCATCCGCTCAGCCAGCTCAAACGGGTGACCCAGGATGACCTGATCAGCCACACTGAAATCACCATTGCCTACATGCAGGATTCGGTGCTGGTGGCAGACTCACCGGAAACCGCCAACTACCTGGCGTTCACCCAGTATGAGTTGATTCGCGATGCGGTGATGGACGGCGCCGGCTGGGCTGATTTGCCGTTACCGTTGATTGCTGAGGCACTTCGGAAAGAACAACTGAAAACCATCCACCACCGCAGCGCACGGTGGTGGAAGGTGTTCAGCGCCCTGGAATCGGAACAGGCCCAGGGCGGCGCCGTGGTGGGCTGGCTGGCCGACGAACTGGAAGCCTATCTGGACACCATGGCCTGAGGCCGGTCGTCTACCGGAGCACCTTCGTCGCACTTCTTGCAGTCCAGCTCAAACCCCAGCATCGACTTCCGCCCCTCCGGTGTGACCACCCATGGCCGATTCACCCGGGGCGGGTCATGGCGAACATGCTGGTTGTGACCACAAGCCAACTGCGCCACCCAGTGGTGTTCGTCGTCTTGGTGATAGCCGGTGATGGGTTTTTTCATACTCGGACCCTACCTGCCCATGCCGACCAGGAATAGACGGCGAGCGCGACCCAGATCATCACGAAGCTGATCAGTTTCTCGGTACTGAGCGGCTCATGAAACACGTAAAGCGCGATCAGGAACTGGATTGTGGGGTTGATGTACATCAGAAAGCCCACCGTGGAGAGCTTCAGCCGGCGAGCGGCACCCGCAAACGCCAGTAGCGGGATAGCGGTAACAACGCCACCGGAAAGCAACAGCAGAGTGCTGTAGGTGTTCTCCGTAAAGTGGGAGATCCCCTGGGCGGAGAGCCAGGCAAGGGTGAGTAAACCCAAGGGCAGCAGCAAAAGGGTTTCCACAAACAGGCCCGATAACCCGTCCAACTCCACTTTTTTGCGCAGCAGCCCGTAGGTGCCGAAGCTGAACGCCAGCACCAGGGTAATCCAGGGCAGCTCTCCCAGCAGGATAAACTGGTACAAAATCGCCACCGCTGCGAGCACCACCGCAACTACTTGCAAGCGTGAAATGCGCTCTCCCAGAATCAGCAGCCCCATGGCCACGTTCACCAGTGGCGTCAGGAAATAGCCCAGGCTGGCCTGCAGCACTTGCCGGGTTTCCACGGCATAAATGTAGACGCCCCAGTTAACAGCAATGAACAGCGCACAACCGAGCACAAACCCCAGCCTCTTCGGCTGCTTCAACGCTGCGATTACTGCCGGCCAGCGTGTAAGAAGGGAAATCACGATTGCGAGAAACAGACAGGACCAGATCACCCGATGAATCAGGACTTCCCAGGCGGGAATGCCTTCAAATAACGCGAAGTACAGGGGAAAGCTGCCCCACAGGGTGTAGGCAGCGAGGCCGTAGAGAACGCCTTTGGTGGTTTCCTGGTTAACCGGAGTCTTTGATTGCATAGGTTCCTCATCACTGGACAGGATAATCTAGCACAGCGAGGGTGACGGGAAGCCGTGATTTGTCTTAACCTGACACCAATGTCCGATTCGCTAAGGAGTTACCATGAAAACTGCACACGATCTGGTTGCCGCTGCAAAGAAAGAAATCCAGGAAGTGTCACTGGCCGATGCCGACCCAGCGATTCAAAAAGCCGATCTACTGCTGGATGTCCGTGATGGCGAGGAATACCGGGCCGGTCACTTGCCCGGTGCGGTCAATGTGTCGCGGGGCTTGCTGGAGTTCAAATTCAGCAACGATCCGGCCTTCGACAACCGGCAGATGAACATCGTGCTTTACTGCAAGAACTCCGGGCGTGCGGCGCTCAGCGCCAGGGCCCTGAAAGAAATGGGCTACCTGAATGTGCTGTCCATCGAGGGCGGCTTTGATGCCTGGGCAGAAGCGGGCAAACCCGTGGTGAAACCGGAGCTGCCCGAGTTCGAGTGATCAGCCCTTCAGGCAACAGGCTTTATACTTTCTCCCGCTGCCGCACGGACAAGGTTCGTTGCGGCCGGGTTTAAGGGTACCCTCGCTCGTTTCGCCGGCAACGTAAAACCAGCGATCGCCTTCCCGCGCAAAGTCTGAGACTTCCTCCAGATAGCCCCAACCGGTTCCAGTCCGGTAGACCGCCCGGAAGTGAACCCGCCCGCGGGTGCCCTGCTCACTGGCATCCAGCACCTGTAACGATGCCCACGCCGGAGAGCTTTCCAGGCCTAGCTCCCCGGGCCGGGTATCCGGATGCCAGGTGGCCAGCAGGTAGTCCGGATTGCGCAGCACGAACGCCGCATAGCGTGAGCGCATCAACGCTTCGGGGGTCGGCGCCGGCTGCCCGGAATGCCAGCGCTGGCAACATTCACGATATTCCTTGCCGCTGCCACAGGGGCAAGAATCTGGTGATGCAATGACGGTCATGACAAGAGGCTCTGGACAGTTCGTTTGGCCGGCAGTCTAGCAAGCCAATCCCGGGCTGTCCCGGCAGCTGTCAATCCGCCCACAGGCGCGCCCGAAACCCGCTGCGCCGCCACAATAACGCCAGCCAAAGTGCATGCACGTTGATCAGCAGCGCCAGCACCCACTCAAAGGCATCGTCTTTCTGGCTGTACCACTCCGGCACCACCGCGGTCAGAATTACCGAGAGAATACCCACGGCCAGCGTCAACTGGCAAAGACGCAACAGGCGAAGACCAGTGGTATGCCACCGGGGATGATTCATCAGGCAGGCGCTGACCAGCAACTGGCACAGATAGGTGAACGAGAAGTACAGAACAACGCCAATACGGCGAGTCAGGTTAAAGCCGTCCCCCGCATGGCCCAGCGCCAGGGTATAAAAGCCGAGGGCAGTGCAGGCAATCAACCCGAGCCATGGAATCCAGGCCACCCGCCACGCGCGGACACCAAGCTGGCGTAACCAGAGACTGTTCAGCCACCAGAACAGAATCCCCAGTATGGCCGCTGGCAGCATGGTCCCTTTAAAAATGAAATAGGCGGTACCGTGGCGCCCGGTGCGGCTGATGCTGGTGCAGCTGTCCCAGTAGGGGATGCACCAGGAAATGTGTCCTTCCACCACCGATACAACAAACGTAAGGTGGATGGTCACTATGGGAATCAGCGCAGCGGCCAATGCCAGCCACCACAGTGTTAATGATCGATGTCCCATACCTTCTGATCCTGACATGGCTTTTCTATACTCAACACCATCTGAACCTATCTGGCAAACGTAGTAGCAAGTCGAAGAATACGGCAGAGTCTGGGTGCAGACAGCCGCCAAAGAGGTCATACTCGCCCTGACATTGGCTAATAATCCACCGAAGAAAAAACACCAATGAACTCTGAGATACCATCCATCAACCTGCCTGCCCTACCTGACAAATCGATTCCGGACTCAGACATCTCAGCCGCAGGCCTGCAGGCCGTGCTCGATAATCTTGATGCGCTGGTGTATGTGTCTGATCTGGAGACCCACGAACTTCTTTACATGAATGCCTTCGGCCGGCGCATCTGGGGCGCCATTGACGGCCGAAAATGCTGGCAGGTTCTGCAGGACGGCGACGGCCCCTGTGTGTTTTGCACCAATCACCTGCTGGTATCGAACGAAGACTCACCGAAACCGCCCCACGTCTGGGAATTCCAGAACCAGCTCGACCAACGCTGGTACCAATGCAGGGACCAAGCCATTCGCTGGACCGATGGCCGCCTGGTGAGACTGGAAATTGCCACGGACATCACAGAACGGAAACAGATGGAGCTGGCACTGCAGGAGGCCCATGAACAAGCCCGTGCGGCTGCCCTCACAGACGAACTGACCCGGTTACACAATCGCCGGGCCTTCTTCGAGTTCGGCGGCCAACTGCTCAGCCAGGCCCGACGCCATCAGTCCCCAATGGCGCTGATCATGATGGACCTGGATTTCTTCAAGCGGGTTAATGACACCTATGGCCACGACGCAGGAGATGAGGTGCTCAGACAGGTCTCTGCCGTGCTGCTGGAACGAGTCCGGGAGTCCGATATTGTGGCAAGGATGGGGGGCGAAGAGTTTGCCCTGCTGTTACCGGAAACCGGCACGCAGAAAGCCAGAGAACTGGCCGAGCGATTACTGGATTTGTTGCGGTCGTTGGCCGTGGTCCATCGTGGTCACACCATTCAGCCTAGTGCCAGTTTTGGCATCACCACCCTGACCGCCTGGGATCAACGGCTCGAAGACCTGCTTCATCGGGCCGATCGTGCGCTTTACCATGCCAAGGAAAAGGGACGCAGCCGGGTGAGCATGGACACCGATCACTACGGCTAATCCACCAGCCCACATCCCGTTTATTGTTCGCCAACGTACCGGACGGTGTACTCCTCAATCAGCGTGTCCAGACGCTTTTGTTCGGAGAGAAGAGTCAGCCTTTCCATGAAAGCCTCTCGAAACGCCACTGAGTTGCAGGATGATCGCTTCGGAAACGCAAAGAACAGCCCTTCCCTGCTAACAGGTGGATCGAGCGCGACGAACTGATCGGCAAGGCCCAAACGCCCGAGTTTCACCCGTCCCTGTAGCTTTTCGTACAGCACGTAATCTACCCGTTCGGCCAACGCCATCAGAAACGACTGATCGATGGAACGCACCCCATCAATCATCAGGTTCTCAACAGCGTACTGATCAAAACGCTGACCAAAACTATTGTTGATCAGTGTGCCACCCTGCTTGCCTTTAAGATCCGGCCAATGGCGGTAAACGAACGGCCGGTCTTTCGGCACCCAGACATTGGTGGGCAGGTGCATCATCGGAGGTACTACATAATCCATGTATCCGATGCGTTCGGAGGTCATAAATGCACCCGCCACCAGGTCGATCTCACCCAGCTGCGCCAGGCGCTGAACCCGAGCCCAGGAGCCCTTGTCACGGACCTCAACATCAATACCCAGCGGCGCCACAATCTCTCGCAGAAACGCAGGTACGGCACCAATTAATTGGCCAGGCGCCTGATCTGACTGCCACAGCAATGGCGGATACTCCGGGTTACCGCTCACTACCAGAGTGTCACAGACAAAACCACTGCGGGTGTCTGCAAGAATGGGCAAGCTCATCACCAGAAGCAGAGCCACGACGCACGTGAAAAACCGGAACACAACATTCTGCAGCAGGACTACTCGCACAAGCGCTCCAACAGGGAGTGGCAATGCACAGCCAATTAATTAACAAACTCAACTAACCCAGAGTATATCACTCTCACTGACTACCATAAGGCGCAATTCTTGATATCCCTCAATTTCTCCGATTTCTCCATCGAAGCCTTCACAAATCAAATGTTATAACATAACATTATCACCACTTTTGCATCCGAGCTTCCGCGGAGCCTGTCATGACCCAGCTAGAAAACCAGCTTGCACACCCTGTCACCATCATCGGCAACCGGGCCGCATGCCTGGGAGAAATTCTGCGAGACGATGTCAACCTGGCGGTATGGGAACGAAGCCAGGATTTCAGCTGGGGCGGCTTTGTCACGGATTTCTGCAATCAGGCAGGTAATCTTGAGCGATTCGTCAGCCTCGAGCCGGGCCAAAGCGCTGCTACCGCATTACCGCGCTGGGCTCTTGATATCGCCGGAGCCAGGAACTGGATTGACGATGTCGACGAGTTGATCGAGATGTACCAGTGTCTTTTTGAGCCTGAAGCGATAGGTCTTCGCATACATGTTCTGGCTGACACTATGTGCCCCAGATTTCATGTGGATCGGGTACCGGTGCGCCTGCTTTGCACTTACCGCGGGCCAGGAACCGAGTGGCTACCCGAACCCCTTGTTACCCGTCCCGCTGGCGAAGGGCCCCTGCCAGAGCAAACTGTGCCCGCAGATCAGATCCAAACGATGCCCACAGCCGCCGTCGCCCTCCTGAAGGGCGAGGCATGGGAAGGCAACGAGGGCCGGGGACTGGTGCATCGTTCACCGCAGCCGAATGGCACCCCAAGACTGATTGTTGGCCTCGATTGGCTTTCATCCTGAACCTTTAATGCAACGTTATAACATTAAAAAAGAAGCGAGAATTCAATGAAACTAGCACCCCCCCGCTCAAAAGCCGGTAACACCAAGGCTGATCATTACATCCCTGGTGGCAGCCTCAGCACTTATGCTTTCTGGATGCGGCGACAGCAGCTCCAGTGACGGTCACGACCACACAGAGATTGATACCGCCGGGCGCCTGGCCATTTATGACAGCACCGGCTCAAAGATCAAGGTGATGGATCTGGATGACGGAAGCATACTGGAACAATTCCCCCTGGACGGCGAAGCTCCCCGCCTTTACCGATCACCAGACGCACGGTATGGGGTCGTCATCCAGCGCGGAGATGATCTGGTGTCCTTTGTTGACAGCGGACTCTATACCGAAGACCACGGCGACCACATGCATGATTACGCGGAAACGCCATCCATGCTGAGCCTGACGCTGAACGATCACCGGCCCACCCACTATTCCCTAGGCGAAGAGTATGGCGTGGTGTTCTACGACGGTTCAGCCAGCGCGGCCAACGCCAAGGTGACAGTCTTCTCCGACCACTCCCTTGAAAGTAACAATGAGGTCGCATCTCTGGGTCGTGACAACAACATGCATGGTGTTGCCAAGATGGCTGGGGATCGCCTGTTCGTTACCCGTCGTGATTCATCGTTCACCGATACGACCCTGCCAGCGGAAGTTGAGCGTTACCAGCTGGACGGTGGCAGGTTCACCCACGAACACCTCTACGCTGAACAATGCCCACGCCTGCATGGCGCGGCAGCCAATCACCACGCCTTGGCCTTCGGCTGCTCCGATGGCGTGCTGGTGATCGATCTGGAAGACGATACGTTCGCCTCGGAAAAGCTGGCTAACCCACCAACCCTGATCGACGGCAGTCGCATTGGCACCCTGGTTGCCCATCATGACGTCGACACCCTGGTTGGCATTGCCGGAAACCAGCTTTTCGTCATCAACCCGGAAGATGCCGAGCCCTACCTGGAGTTGACTCTGGGCGAAGGCGTCACTCGCACTGCCCAGGGTTTTGATGGTCACGGCGAAAACTTCTACGTGTTCGGTAATGACGGCAAGCTTCGGTTGTTCGACCCGGCCGACAGCTGGGCACTGGTTGCCACCCTGGACGTTATGGAACCTCTGGCAGAGGACGACCAGGTTGCGTTTACCGAGTCGGCCAGCGAAGACCGCCTGTTTGCACTGACACCGGATGGTCAGTCCATCATTGAAATCGACACCCATGAGCGGGAGGTTCTACGGACCATCGCCCTGGACTTCCAGGCCGCCAGTCTGGTCTGGCTTGGCTTGATGGATGATCACCACCACGATCACGCTCACTAGCCGACACCAATCAACAGCGCCGGCTGCCTAATGCATCGCCGGCGCTGATTTCATTTCCTATGCAAGCAGTACGAGGATTCATCATGCGTTTCACCCGCCTTCAAGCCAGCATACTCTCCACCTTGCTGGTGCCATTTGCGTCGGCCCAGGCCAATGAAATGAACCCGGACATCAGCGTGGTTCTGGATGGCTATTACAAACAGAACGCCACCGCGCTGTCCCACCGGGACGAAGGCTTTGGGCTCGGGCACACCGAGCTGTCTTTGTCTGCCCCAATCGATGACCTGTTCGCAGGCCGCCTGACCGCGGTCCTGGAAGAGCATCACGGCGAAACCGAAGTGGCACTGGAAGAAGCCTACCTGCAGACCACCGGTATGCCCTGGAACCTGAGTGTTCGGGGCGGCCGATTCCTGTCCCAGGTCGGTTACCTGAACAGTCGCCACATGCACGAAGATAACTTTGTCGAGCGCCCCGCCGCCTACCGGGCTCTTCTGGGCAGCCACTACTTCGACGACGGTCTGCGGGTCAACCTGCTGATGCCCACAGCGTTTTTCTGGCAGATCGGGGCGGAAGCTTTCAACGGGAATCGCCTGACGGAAGGTGACGAAGACATTGGCGTGTACACCGTCAACACTCGTTTCGGTGGGGACATCGGCGTATCACAAAGCTGGCAGGCCGGGCTGTCCTATCTGAACAACCGCCAGGTTCATGGTGACCATGACGGCGATCACGATCATGACCATGACCACGGTGATCATGACCACAGCCATGCCGCCGCCTACACCGGCGAGAATCTCTATATCGCCGACCTGGTCTGGAAATGGTCGCCTGATGGCAACACCCGCCAGCAACAGCTGACGCTGAGCGGCGAATACCTGTACGCGGACGAACTGAACGAACATGCTCGCTCTTCAGATTACCACCAGGGCTGGTATACCTCCGCTGTCTACCGCTTTACCCCGCAGTGGTCTGTCGGTGCCCGCTATGGCCGGGTAGATCTCAAAGAAGCCCATGGTGACCACTTCCACGATCAGCAACTAAAAGAAACCGACGTGATGCTGGCCTGGTCCCGGTCCCACTTTTCGACTCTGCGCCTGCAGTACACGCACCAGAGCGCACACGGCTTCGATAACGCTGACAACACCGTCACCCTGCAATACGTGATGACTTTCGGAGCTCATGGTGCCCATGATTTCTAAGCCCAACAGCCTGACATGGTTGTTTGGCTGGCTGCTGGCGTTTGCCAGCATGCCGGCCAGCGCCAATCTGAATGTCTTTGCCTGCGAACCGGAGTGGGCCAGCCTGGTCTTGGCGTTGCTGCCGGATGCAAACATCACCGCCGCGACCACCGCCTGGCAAGACCCGCACTACATCGAGGCCAGACCCAGCCTGATTGCCGCCATGCGTAAAGCCGACCTGGCCGTGTGCACGGGGGCGTCGCTGGAAGCCGGCTGGCTGCCTTCGCTGATCTCAAGGGCGGCCAATCGCAAGATCCAGCCCGGTAGCGATGGGCTGTTCTTTGCCGCCGACCATGCTCCTCTGCATCAGAGTCGTGAGCACGTTGACCGCAGCATGGGGGACGTCCATCCGGAGGGCGACCCGCATCTGCATCTGTCTCCGGACGCTATTCCCCGGGTTGTCGATGCTCTGGCTAAACGTCTCGCATCCCTGGCCCCCGAACAGGCCACAGCTATCCAGCAGCGCTACATACGCTGGCGTGGGGACTGGAATCAGGAAAGACAACGATGGCGAGTAGCGGCCCAGAGACTCGAAGGCACCGGGGTGGTAACACAGCACTCTACATTTGATTACCTGCTGCGGTGGTTGAACGTTAATGTGGTGGCTGACCTTGAGCCCAAACCCGGTCTACCGCCCAGCAGCCGTCACCTGAGAGACGTGTTGGCGACACCCAGCATATCTGACGCATCTGTTATTTTGGTAGCCTCCTATCAGGATGATCGTCCGGCAACTTGGTTGTCCAACCAGTCAGGGATTCCGAAAGTCGTGTTGCCGGGCACTGTGACGGGAGAGCCCGGCCAACAGACCCTTCAGGAAGTCATTGGCTTGATCATTGAGGCGCTGCTGGCACACCAGAGGGTTGAACATGTGGACTGAGTGGAGCTGGCTCTGGCCGGCTGTCACAGCCAGCGCCCTGATCTCAGTAGCACTGGTGCCGCTAGGGCACCGTGTTCTGGCCAGAGGCATGGTCTTTGCCGATCTGGCCATCGCCCAATGGGCAGCACTTGGCATTCTCCTTGCCGGCAATATCATGCCAGGCGCTGATCACACCATCAGGCTATCAGGCAGTTTGCTTTTGGCACTCCTTGCCGTATCCGCCGTCAGTCTCGTGCTCCGTCTCATGGAGAGGCATCGCGAGGCAATGATTGGCCTGTTGTACGCCGTCGGTGCAAGTTTAGCCACGCTTATCGTCAGTCATGACCCACATGGCGCCCATCGTCTGACGGCCACACTGGACGGAGATCTTCTATGGACCACGACGGGGAGCCTGTTGCCACTTGTCGTACTCGCCACCAGCGTAGTGTGGTGGCAGTTTCGGCTGCCTGAGCTGTGGATAAAACGTTTGTTCCTGCCTTTATTTGCGGTGGCTATCACGCTGACCGTGGAGCTTGCGGGCATTTATGTTGTGTTTACGTCGTTGATTGCAGCACCTCTGCTGATCTGTCATTTGAGGGGCTATTCCATCGCTGTCGCTGTTGTGGCCTGTTTTATGGGGCATGCGCTCGGCACAGTCGTATCCGCATGGATGGACCTTCCAACCGGCCCGAGCGTTGTCGTAGCGGTAATTCTCACCAGCTCTCTTGCAACACTGCGGGTTTACGGCAGAGGCCGTCGTCCAGTACCGAGTTGATGGGCGACATAAGCGTCCAACTCCGTTGCGGGCATAGGTCTGGCAAACAAAAACCCCTGGAAAAATTGGCATCCCATGGCTTTCAGGCGCCGCAACTGTCCTGCCGTTTCAACACCCTCTGCGAGTGCCCGCATGCCAAGCGAGGACGCCAGCGCAAGAATCGTTTCCGCAATGGCCGCATCACTTGGATCGTCTAGCAGATCACGAACAAAACTCTGGTCAATTTTAAGCTCATCAAGAGGTAAATTCTTGAGGTAGGAGAGCGAAGAGTATCCGGTGCCGAAATCATCCAGCGAGACTGTCACACCCATATTTCGGATTTCACAAATCATAGCCGACACGTGGGCCAGGTCCAGAGCAAACACCGATTCGGTTATTTCAAGCTTGAGGTTTTCGGCCAACTCCGCCTGAACGGCGATCTTGTTCTTTAAATTGGAGACAAAATCAGGCGACTGGAACTGTTTGGCACTGACATTGACCGAAAGCGACAGTTTTTCGAACCCACTCCCCCGATTGGCCCAGGCCTGCAAGATTCCTAGAGACTGATCCAGCACGTAAGCGCCAATCTCTCCAATCAATCCGGCGTCCTCGGCAAGAGGAATGAATTCACCGGGAGAGACAAAACCACGGCTGGGTGAGTTCCACCGTATCAAAGCTTCCGCGCCTATGACGGTGCCATCACCATCCACCTGGGGTTGGTAATAAACGGTTAACTGTCTGTGCCGTATCGCCTGACGCAAGTCCGCTTCAAGTGATAGCCGCTGCGACACCGCCGTCTGCATTTTCTGATCGAAGAAGCGGATGCAATTGCGCCCATCGTCTTTCGCACGAAACATGGCCAAGTCTGCCTGCGCAAGTAGTTGCTCCAGGGTCGTATCATGATCATGGAACAGGGCCACTCCCATACTGGAGGAGCCCTGGTATTCCGCACCGTTCAACAGGTAGGTGCCATTGAGTGCATCCCGCATTTTCTCACAGACCTTTTCGGCCTGTTCCGCAGGAGGGCGGGCATTCTGTTTGAACCCTTTCAAAACAACGACGAATTCATCGCCTCCCAAACGAGCGACGGTGTCTCCTTCACGGACGGATTGGCTCAAACGTTTTGCGACCTCAGTCAATAGTTGGTCACCAACCGAGTGTCCGGCGGAATCATTGATCGTTTTGAAGTGATCCAGGTCGATAAAAACAAGCGCACCGGACGTGTTGTCGCGATTGCTGTCTGATAACGCCTGTTGCAAACGATCCTTCAACAATCGCCTGTTGGGTAATCGGGTCAGCGGATCATAAAACGCCAGATCCTCTATTTCCGCTTCTGCCTTTTTCCGCTCTGAAATATCACTGATAACACCAATAACCGCTGCGGACTGGTCTGCATCAACCAAAGACATCCGAACTTCCACAGGAAATTCACGCCCAAGCCCATCCATGGCCAGAATTTCAATCGAGGAGCCCGAAGTCTCGGAAGAAAGCGAGCGACCCAGCAGGTACATCTGCGATTCCGCCAGCCCAGGCGGCATAAGCATTCCGATTGACTTCCCCAGCAGCGTCAACCGACTGATTTTGAAAATGCTTTCAACAGCAGGATTGACATTATTGATCCTGCCGTTGATGTCTGCAGTGATAACGCCGTCGGGCATATTTTCGAGGATCGTTCTGGTCATCCGCGATTGATCTTCCAAGGCCCTGCGGTCCCGCTTGGATTCCGTTACATCAAAAAGAATCCCAGACCATTCAACCGAGTTATCCTCCAAGAGGCTGACTGCCGCACGCATCTCAAGCCAGCAACACTGCTGTTCACTGCTCCCCATCCTGAAACGGGTTTCCACAGGGGTTCGAAACTTTGCAGAGTGTCGCAGCATGTTCTCAAAGCTTTCCCGGTCAGCATCGAGTATCTTCTCGATCATCAAGGCCGCGGAATGGCGCAACGCACAATCGTTGTACTTAAAAAAAGGTAGATTCCCATCTCCCAGATATGTGAATCGAAGATAGCCATCAGGTGTTTGATTTAACTTGAATAGGGTCCCCGGAAACTGACCAGAGAATACCTGAAGGCTCTTCAACGCATGGGCTTTCTCCGTTTCCGCCCTGACTCTGGCAACAGCCGCTCCCAGCGCTTGCCCGCATAGTTCCAACAACCGAACCTGGTCGTCACGAATCCGTTTTCGCTCGGTGTAGTCCAGGCCAAATAGACCAACAAGATTGTCGTCACAAATCAGGCCCACCAACACAGCTGAGCGAACTTCCTGGCGACTCAGCTCAGCTCGTTCGAGTTGCGCCTCCGATCCCAACTGATGCACATCGTCTATGACCACAGCAGGAGTGTGACCAAGCTGTGTCATCAGCCAGGGAAAGGATTCCAGCGGGGTGTTCTGTATTGTGTGAAATTGAGGAGAAATCCCAGACCTGACGAATTCATGAATTGTGGATACAGTCTTTTCAGACTGATCCACAACCATGATGTAGGCTCTGTCCGCTGAGTAGAGTGCAGCTATTTTTTCAATCGCTGTCTGTACGCCCGAAACAACGCGCGACGTGGTTGGCGAGGTGGTCAAGCCAAACACATCGATGAGCAACCCCTGTTGTCCATTCAAAGCATCAAGATCCATCTTTACGCCATTCTCGCTATGCTAACCCTTTACACAAAATATACGGGCTCAGACAAAGACAGATTAACCGTTTACTTTATTTCTGTTGTTACGGTCGCTTGGTAACCGCCGTGAAGAAAACCTAACGGCCGAGTCTTACGCTGGTCCAACGGTATGCGAAATTAATGTCCAGATCGTCTATTTAGACTGCGAGAATCAGAGCCTTGTGGCCCAGCGCTCACGGGAAGCAACAACCAGCCGCTGAGATGAAAGCAGTGCCAACTTACTTCAAGATCATCGAACAGGATGTGCTCTAACCGCGACGCCGATTAAAACTACTCGAATGGCATCAGCGAATCACAAGTTCACTTTTACATGTTTTTTCAATTTGCCAAACTTTACCAAACACCGTTCTGCTAGATTAAAGGAATGCCTCAGGAGGGTGAAAAGATGCACTATGAAACGGTAGAGCGTGAGATACCGGTCTCTGACTTGCGGGTTGGCATGCATGTAATCAGGCTAGACCGGCCGTGGGAAGAGACGGATTTTCTGCTCCAGGGCTTCATCATTCAGAGGCAAGACGACATTGACGCACTTCAAAGACAGTGCCAGAGGGTCATCATCGAGGGCAGGATCCGCAGACCTGACCCAGAAGATCATCAGAGGAATTTTCCCGCCAAAGCAGTGACCAAAACCCGTTCGATTTTTTCTGATCCGAAAAAAACAGCCAAAAAACCCCAAAAATCCCGGCCAAAGCCTGATTTGGCCCCTCCAGGCGGTCGTGCTGTCAAAGTTACTTACATCAACAAAATTGATGTCCGTTACGAAATCAGCAAAGCGACCGTTCATTACGACCAGGCAAAAACTGTTGCCAAGGACATAATGAATGGCTTGAGGGTCGGTCGCGCTCTGGACATCAACAAAGCCAGAGAAACCGTTGACCAATGCGTGGATAGCATTCTAAGGAATGACGATGCGCTGATGCTGCTAACAAAACTCAAACACAAGGACGAGTACACGGCGGAGCACTGTCTGAATGTTTCAATACTATCTGCAGCCTTTGGCAAACGCCTTGGTCTCCTCGAAGAGGAGATCCGGACACTTGGTCTTTGCGGGATGCTACATGACATCGGCAAAGCAAAGGTACCCACAGATATCCTGCAAAAACCCGGAACTCTGACACCGGCAGAATACTCGATCATGCAGAATCATGCAGATTGGGGGCGAGACATGCTAATGGCATTGCCCAAAGTCGTACATGCTGCCATTGATGTTGCCTACAATCACCATGAACGCCTCGATGGCAAAGGCTATCCGAGGGGGCTCATAGATTATCAGATTCCCTATTTTGCAAAAATAGTTGCCATTGTGGACACCTATGATGCGATAACAAGCAATCGCGCCTACGACAAAGGCCGGTCATCAATGGAAGCTCTGGAAATCATACACCGCTTTAAAGGCACACAGTTCGACCCCGAGCTTGCTCGAGAGTTTGTATTAATGATCGGCATCTACCCTCCGGGTTCTCTGGTGGAGCTGAAAACCGGAGAAGTCGCCATTGTAATCGCTTCGAACCCCAAAAATCGGCGCAAGCCTAAGATCATGATTGTCCGGAATGCCGACAAGCAACGACCTCCGAAATATCGACTGGCCGATCTCGCAGGCAACCCGAAAGGAGAGCACGCTCAATTATTGGAGATTGCCAAGGAAATCCCGGACGGCAGCTATGGCATTCAACTTCAGAGATTTATCGATAACGGACTTCAGTTGGGTTATCAGACAGTCGACAGAATATCCGAGTAACCCAACGGTGTGGACAATTTCCCCTCGCGACACCCTTTAATACCTAGCGTCGGGTCACTGCCATGGTCAGCCTGGAAATGCAGGTCAGCTTACCTTGCTCGTTCTCCAGGCGGATTTCCCAAACCTGGGTGGTGCTGCCAATGTGCTGGGCGCGGGCGGTGCCGTATACCCAACCACCGGTCACAGGCCGGATGTGGTTGGCGTTAATGTCCAAACCAACCGCCACCGTACCCTTGTCCTTCAGGCAGCAATTGGCCGCCATGCTGCCCAGGGTTTCCGCCAGCAACACCGAGGAACCGCCGTGCAGGATGCCAAACGGCTGAACCGTGCGCTGGTCAACCGGCATGCGGCCTTTCACATAGTCGTCACCGATTTCGAGGTACTCAATTCCCATGTGGCTAACGGCAGTATTTTTGCTGGCCTCAGCCATGTATTCCAGGTTCGGGGTAACGGTCCAGATCGCCATACTTGGAAATTCTCCAGATTGAACTTTAGTCTGTTATAACTGTCAGCACTGAGTCTATACAGGTAGGATGCTCATAACCAAGCCTTTATAGAGCAATTTGGTAAATTGACCAAGTCGACCAAAAGAGAGGGACCTGAAATGAAAAAATCCGGTGTGATTACCGCCGCTATACTCGCTGCTTCGTTTGCCATGCCAGCTGCGGCTCAACTGAGTGTGGAAGATCAGATCGAAGCACGCCAGGCTGGCTACCAGTTCATGGCCTGGAATATGGGCAAAATCAAAGCTCAGGCGGTTGATGGCGATGTGGAATTCAATACAGACCAGATGAAAGCGGCGGCCACCGCCATTGCGGCCATCGCCAATTCTGGCATGGGCGCTCTTTACAGCCCCGATTCAACCATGGACAAAGCAGAAAATACCCGCTTGAAGCCAGAATTTTTCCAGCAAACGGATAAAGTCCGGGAAGTCGGCACCAACTTTGTTCGTGAAGCCAACAAACTGCAGGAAGTGGCCGCAACCGGTGACCGCGGTGCACTGGCACGCCAGTTCAGCGCTGTCGGGCAAACCTGCAAGGCCTGCCACGACAACTTCCGCGCCGACTGATCAGTGCGGTTAACCTACCAGCCCAGATCCTGGGGGGCAGGTTCCGGCGCCGGCGGTGGTGATACAAGCTCACCGCTGGCCGCCCACACCACCGCCAGTGCCAGCGCCAGAGACACCATAAACGCAATCGCACCCCCGCCTTTAGCATCGTCGGCGTGTCCTTGTGGAACGGCCTTTCTGCCATTGATCATCGGCTTCAAAAGATCGTCTTTCCTGATGTGCGTGTAGAACATCACTGCCGCCACATGCAGGGCGACCAGGCCATACAGATACCATTCCGTTTGCCGGTGCCAGCCGCTGAGAGTGGCGCTCAAATCGGAAGACACCAGCGGGTAAAGCGGCCCGTAGAAGGCAATTTCATCATTGGCAAACAGCCCGGATACCGCCTGAAAACCAAACAAGCCGATCAGTGCCAGCACCGACAGGGCACCGAGCGGGTTGTGGCCCACGCCCTGCCACTGGCCTTTCAGGTAGGCCAGGATGGCACCGGGGCCATGCACAAACCGGGCAAACCTCGCATAGCTGGAGCCGACGAAACCCCAGACAATCCGGAAGGCCAGCAGGCCGATGACCAGAAGGCCAAATCGCTCATGCCACGCCATCCAGCTACCACCGAGCTTGGTGGTCACGATGGCGCCAACCACCGCCAACACCAACACCCAGTGAAACAGCCTGACGGGCAGATCCCATAATCGAATAGTGATCATATTCATTCCTTTGCGTCACTCACGGATTGGCGACATTGACCATCGTAAGCTTACTAAGTTCCTTGTAACCCTCAGTAGACCCTGACCAATTCCCGCTTCTGCCACCCCAGCCTCCCTGTTTCGACAACCTGGCGCCGAATACCCGGTACTGGCCGCACCATGAACAGATCGCCATTTCGGCCGACCATAGCCCTGGGCACGCCTACGCCTTTCGCAAGATCTGCATGCACATCCATGTGTTCTGCCTCACCGTGAACCGGGATGGCAATGCGGGGCTGAACCCAGCGATACATCGCTTTAAGTTCATCCTGGGCCGGGTGCCCCGAGGCATGGATGGGCGCGCCCGCCTTCTCTGCGGTAATTACAATCACGCCGAGATTGCGCAACTGGGTGATCAACGCATCGATCAACTCTTCGTTACCTGGTATCGCCCTGGCACTGAAAATCACCGTATCACCCGCCTCAAGCTCAAAGTCCGGATGGTTGCCTTGAGCAAGACGGCGCAGAGCCGTTCTGGGCTCACCCTGACTTCCGGTAGCCACCGCAAGTACGTCCTGGCGCGGCAAGTAACCAAGGTGCGCAGGACTGATCAGCTTGTCTGACCCAGGCCACAGGCCAGCAGCTTTGGCGGCACTGCTCATATTGACCAGTGACCGGCCGAGCAAGCCCATGTAGCGCCCGGTCTCCCGGGCGATCATCGCCAGAGTATGCAAGCGCGCAATGTTGCTGCCGAAGCAGGTCACCACCACCCGCCCCTTGGCCGAACCGATAGCCTCCAGCAGTCCCTTATGCAGGGCTGCCTCCGACACCGAATGCCCAGGTACGTTAGCGTTGGTGGAATCGCACACCATGGCGTCCACGCCCTCACCGGCCAGATCGGTGAAAGTGGAAACGCTGTAGCCATGGCCCACCAGGGGTTGATCGTCCAGCTTCCAGTCACCGCTGTGAAAGATGCGGCCCACCGGAGTGCGAATCATCAGTGCGTTGGGGTCCGGAATCGAATGCGTCAGCGCCAGCCATTGCACATTAAACGGTCCGATCTGCCTGCGTTCACCGGTGTCCACTTCAATGATGGGAACCCGGTGCAATAAATCAAATTCCGCCAGCTTCCGGCGCAGAACCTCGGCAGTAAACCGGCTGGTGTAAACCGGGCACTGCAGCAACGGCCACAAATACGGCACCGCACCAATGTGATCTTCGTGGGCGTGGGTGATGATCAAACCGGCTAACTGCTCCCGGCGATCAGCAATAAAGGCGGGATCGGCCATCTGTACCGGCGGCTCGCCCCGGTGATGCACCGTGCCATCAGCCGAGATCCGGCCTGGCTTGGGGAAGGTTACACCGCAATCCACCATCAACCACTGGCCATCATGGCCGTACAGGTTAAGGTTCATGCCGATTTCACCGGTGCCGCCAAGGGGCAAAAACCACAAATCACTATCTTCAGGGGTCATTTAAGGGGTTGTTCCAGATACTTCAACAGAATGTTTTCCTTGATGCCCTGGCGCTCAATCAGCTTGAGCGCGGCGCGAATATCGTCTGCATATTTCAATGCCGGCGATTGATCCGACACCGCAATCCAGGACCGCTCTCCTGGCACAAAAAACGAGGAAACCTGAACGACCACGCCCATTTTGTTGACTATGTGCAAGCCGACAAGTTCCGGTGCAATCACAACGTCTACCCGACTTTTTTCCATCATCCGCATCAGATTATCATAACTGGCTGCGGGCTCTTTGATCAGCTCTCTGTCCAGATCAAACCGGCTGAAGTAGCTTGCGCCGTCCAGTACCCCCAAAGCCTTACCCTGCAGATCACTGTAACGATCGATCCGGTGCCGCTCATCCATGTAAAAGAACAACCGGCGCTCGGGGGGAAACGCCGGCGCAACGAAGGTCATGAACTCCTCGCGCACGTCGGTCTGCACCGGCCCCAGCATAATATCCACTTCGCCCCGCTTCATCATCAGCAATACGCGGCGGAACGGTGCTTCCCGGTAGTGCACCTTCCAACCCAGACGGTCGGCAATCTCCTGGAAGATCTCCAGATACAAACCGGAGTTTCGGCCCGGCTCCAGTATCCGGTAGGGTGGCGAGTGGTCCACCCCCACCACAACCTCAAGAGGCTCGACAGTCTCTGTGCCCTGCTGTGCCTGCAGCGGTATAGCGATCAGCCACAGCACAGAAATCACGAAGGCTCGCATCGTGTTGCCCGTCATAACGCATCCATTTCATGAGAATTCCGTAAGTCAGCCACGTCAGTATAGTCATAGTGGACATCCGCAACCGCTGATCAACCGTAATCACTGTTGAATTTTCGATGGATCGGCACAAACCTTAATAGGTAACGGCCGATAACTCACATACGATTCCCAACAGGAGGATCGAATTTTATGAACATTCTGATGGTACTGACCTCACACGACCAGATGGGCGACACCGGCCATAAAACGGGTTTCTGGTTAGAAGAATTCAGCGCACCGTTCTTCGTATTCAAAGATGCCGGCGCCAAGATCACCCTGGCCTCACCCAAGGGCGGACAGCCACCGGTTGACCCGAACAGTGAAGCGGAAGAGGCATTGACCGACTCCACCCGTCGCTTCATGGAAGACTCGCACGCAAAAGAAATGCTGACCAGCACCAAAAAACTGGCCGACGTAGACATGAACCAGTTTGACGCCATCTTCTACCCGGGCGGTCACGGCCCGTTGTGGGATCTGACAAACGATGAAAAATCGGTTGCCCTGATCAAAGCCGCTTATGAGCAGGATAAAGTGATCGGCGCAGTTTGCCACGCACCGGCAGTGTTCAAGAATGTGTTTGTAAAACCCGATCAGAACATTGTTGGCGGGCGCGAAGTCACCGGCTTCAGCAATTCCGAGGAAGATGCGGTTCAGCTCACCAATATCGTGCCTTTCCTGCTGGAAGACATGCTGAAACAGAACAACGGCCGATACAGCCGCGGTGACGACTGGGCTCCCCACATCGTAGTTGACGGCAATCTGATCACCGGCCAGAACCCGGCCTCATCCGAAGGCGCGGCGAAAGCCGTGTTGCAGGCGCTGCAGGAAGACTAACCCTGTCACACTGTCTCGGGCACTAAAAAAGGGGGAGGCTGACGGCCCCCCCCTTTTTTTCTAGTTTTCACTCTGGCTCGTCGTGCTTACAGCGTCTCAGAAATGAATGACGGTCCGGATGCTCTTGCCCTCATGCATCAGCTCAAACGCCTTGTTAATGTCTTCCAGTGGCATTTCGTGGGTGATGAACACATCCAGCGGAATCTCACCGGTTTTGGCTTTTTCGACATAAGACGGCAGCTCGGTGCGGCCTTTCACGCCGCCAAACGCTGAGCCTTTCCAGATCCGTCCGGTGACCAGCTGGAACGGACGGGTGCTGATTTCCTCACCGGCACCGGCCACGCCGATGATGATAGATTCACCCCAGCCCTTGTGACAGCATTCCAGCGCTGCCCGCATCACCTTGACGTTACCGATGCATTCGAACGAATAGTCCACACCGCCGTCGGTCATCTCAACAATGACTTCCTGAATGGGCTTGTCGTAATCGTTCGGGTTGACCACATCGGTGGCGCCCAGTTGCTTGGCAATATCAAACTTGCCGGGGTTGATATCAACCGCAATGATCCGGCTGGCCTTGGCCATGGTCGCGCCGATGATCGCGGCCAGGCCGATACCACCTAGGCCAAATACCGCCACGGTTGCGCCTTCTTCAACCTTTGCGGTGTTCAGTACTGCACCGATACCGGTGGTGACGCCGCAGCCCAACAGGCATACCTTGTCCAGGGGCGCTTCCTTGGGGATTTTGGCCAGGGAGATCTCCGGCAGCACCGTGTACTCGGAGAAAGTAGAGCAGCCCATGTAGTGGTAAAGCGGCTCGCCCTTATACGAGAACCGAGAGGTGCCATCGGGCATCACACCCTTGCCCTGGGTGGCGCGCACCGCACCGCATAGGTTGGTCTTGCCCGAGGTACAGAACTTACACTCGCCGCACTCGGCGGTGTACAGCGGGATCACGTGATCGCCGACTTGCAGATTCTTCACGCCAGGGCCCACGGCCTCAACAATGCCGCCACCTTCGTGGCCCAGAATGGTCGGGAACAGGCCTTCAGGATCGGCACCAGACAGGGTGTATGCGTCGGTATGACAAACACCGGTAGCCACGATTTTGACCAGAACTTCGCCTTCCTGAGGCGGAGCCACATCCACTTCAACGATTTCCAGTGGCTTGTTGGCTGCAAAAGCCACGGCTGCGCGGGATTTAATCAACTTGAGTCTCCTCGTATCCGGTTGAGTCACTTTGCCAGAAGGCATTAACCTTTAACTTTAGCACGTCATCGCGTCACAGATCTGAACAACCTACGATCCCATGAAGGATTACTCACGTATGTCTGAGAGCCAACGTCCAGAAAGGTCAATACTTTGAAAACGCTTTACTGGTTTACCCGAGATCTCCGACTGCACGATAACGCCGCCCTGCTGGCCGCTGCCCGCTCCGATATGCTGTTGTGCGTGTACGTGGTTGACCCCCGCTGGTTTGCCAACGGACCCTTTCAGTGCCGTGGCATGGGCGAGCATCGATGGCGTTTTCTGTGGCAAAGCCTGACCGACCTGGAGCGCAGCCTTCGCGCCATCGGCCAGAGATTGCACATTGCTTTTGGTGAACCGGAACGGAAAATCCCGGAGCTCGTTCACCAGTACGGCATCAACCGGGTGATACGTTCACGCTTGCCGGGAACCATCGAAGCCCAGCAGTGGCATGCAGTGCAGCAACTGTTACCGGGTACTGTGATGCAGGAATTCGAAACCCTGAGCCTGTTCACCGAAGGCACTCTGCCGATGCCGCTGAGTGACTTGCCATCAACCTTTTCCCAGTTTCGCAAACAGGTTGAGAAACAGGGCGAGCGTGGCCCGGACATGTTGCGCATCCGCACCCTGACGGCGTTACCGCCACCGCCGGGATTCCCTGAGGATAACCGGGGCGACTGCCCGCCCATACCAGAACCGTCTGCCGCATTGAGCTTCCGGGGCGGCGAGCAGGCAGGTCTGGAACGCCTTCAGGAATTCTCCTTCGGCAATCACGGTATTGCCACCTACAAAGAAACCCGAAATGCACTGGACGACTGGCAGTCCTCCTCCAAGTTTTCGCCCTGGCTGGCCAATGGCAGCCTGTCTGCGCGGGAAGTGGCGGCCACCATTGAAGACTACGAGCGTAAGGAAACTCAGAACGAGTCCACTTACTGGCTCTGGTTCGAACTGCTCTGGCGAGAGTATTTTTACTGGTACGCCATGAAACACGGCGGCCGCCTGTTCTGCCGGGACGGCGTTCAGCGCAAGCACCGGCAGGTGACGTTCTATGGCCACCGCTTCAAGGCCTGGTGTGAGGGCAACACCCATTACCCCATCGTCAACGCCGCCATGAACCAGCTGCGCCAAACCGGCTACATCAGCAACCGGGCCCGGCAGCTGGTGGCCAGTTGCCTGGTGCATGAGCTGGAACTGGATTGGCGCTACGGCGCCGCCTGGTTTGAGCAACAACTGGTAGATTACGACGTCGCCAGCAACTACGGCAATTGGCAGTACCTGGCGGGGGTAGGCGCAGATCCCAGAGGGCTCCGGCAATTCAATCTGGACAAGCAGACACAACAGTACGATCCTGAAGGTCACTATACAGAAAGATGGCAGGGCACCTCCGGGCAACCGGTTGGCCTGCATACCGTGGATGCAGCAGACTGGCCGATTCTATGACCACACCGACCGACACGCCCGCCAAGGTTCTGGCGCGGATTATCGACATCAGCCAACCGGAAACCCTGCTTTGTTGTGGCGAAACCGCAAAAGAAGTAGCTGGCGTCTGGAAGCAGCAGGCTGACCAGCAAGTGATGACTCTGGACACCACCGACCCCAATGCCCACATGCCGCCAACACAGGTGGCAGACCTGGCGCTGATCAGCGAGACTCTGGAACACCTGCCCTTTAACGAGGGCATTTTGCTACTGGGTCAGCTTCGCAATTACGGTACCGCCCGGATCGCCGCGCTGGTCCCGGAAATGCCAGACTGGCGCTTTACCGACTTTATCGGCCTTGGCTTCCAGCGCCACGCAGAACTGGAAAGCGATAGCGGCACGCTCACGCTGTATACCTACAATCTGGACACTTACAACCACAAGCGGGCATGGAATAATCCCGACAACTGGGCCAATCCGCACATGTGGGGAAAATCGTGGTGGTAAAAACAACAACTTCCAAAGCACTGAAGCCAAGCACCCTCCGCATCGGCACCCGCTACCGGGCCAACCGCCTGAACGGTCCCTATGATGCCATCGTGATTGGCTCCGGCATCGGTGGCCTTACCACTGCCGCCTGCCTGTCCAAAGCCGGCCAAAAAGTGCTGGTCTTGGAACAACATTACACCGCCGGCGGATACACCCACAGCTACGCCCGCAACGGCTACGAGTGGGATGTAGGCGTTCACTACATCGGCGATATGGGCGCACGCCACACCCTCGGCCGACGGCTGTTCGATTACATCACCGACGGTAAGCTTGAATGGGCACCGATGGACGAAAATTACGACCGCTTTTTCCTGGGCGACAAAGTGGTCAACCTATGCGCAGGCAAAGAAGGCCTGCGGCACTCCCTGCTGGCGTCGTTTCCGGACGAGGGTGAAGCCATCGACCGCTACCTGGCGCTGCTCGGCAAAGTCGCTGGTGGCATGCAGTGGTACACCCTGTCCAAATTATCCCCCGCCCTGGTCAGCCCACTGATCGGCCGTGGACTGAAGACGGTCTTGCCGGATTGCTTTAACCGAACCACCCGGGAAGTGCTGAGCGAATTAACAGATAACGAAGAACTGATCGGAGCCATTACCGGCCAATGGGGTGATTGTGGCGTCACCCCGAAACACTCCAGTTTCATGGTGCATGCTCTGATTGCCAAGCACTATATCTACGGCGGTTTCTATCCCGTGGGCGGCGCCTCCGAGATTGCCAAAACCATCATTCCGGTGATTCAGGCCGGCGGCGGCGACGTATTAACCTATGCCGACGTCACCGATATTCTGATCGAGAAAGGCAAGGCCGTAGGCGTGCGTATGGCAGACGGTGAAGAAATCCGGGCTCCCAAGGTGATCAGCAATGCCGGCGTGATCAATACCTTTGAAGGGTTGTTACCAGCAGAGATCGCCGATGGCATTGGCTACCCCAAGGAGCGCGAACACATCCGCCCCTCCATGCCTCACATCGGCCTTTACCTTGGCCTGAAAGGCACGCCGTCTGAATTGGGCCTGCCTCGAACCAACTTCTGGATTTACCCAAGCGCCGATCACGACACCAATGTCGACAACTTTGTGAATGACCCGCATAACGCGACCTTTCCCGTGGTTTATATTTCCTTCCCGGCCGCCAAGGATCCGGACTACCAGAACCGCTGGCCTGGCACCTCCACCATCGAGATTGTTGCGCCAACCACCTGGGAGATGTTCGAACCCTGGCAGGGCACCACTTGGGGCAAGCGCGGTGACGATTACGAAGCGCTGAAGGCAAAAATCACCGACCAGTTACTGGAAGTGATGTACGAGAAGCTTCCTCAACTGCGAGGCAAAGTGGACTATGTGGAAACCTCCACGCCGCTGTCGACCGCCTGGTTCTGCCGATACGAACAGGGCGAACTTTACGGCCTGGATCACACCCCGGAGCGTTTCGATCAACGGTGGCTGAAACCGAAAACCGATATACCCGGCCTGTACCTGACCGGCCAGGACATCCTGACCTGCGGCGTGGTCGGCGCCATGATTGGCGGCCTGATCACAACTCTGTCTATCCAGGGGCTCAGGGGTGCTGGCCTGGCTAAACGCATTTTTGTTGGTTGAGAATGTAAGCATGAGTGATGACCTTGCCCTTGAAGACGTATCCCGCATCATCGAAATGGCCTGGGAAGACCGAACACCCTTCGAAGCCATCGAAAGCACCTATGGCCTGCAGGAAAAACACGTGATCAGCCTGATGCGCCGGGAACTGAAACCCGGCAGCTTCCGCCTGTGGCGCAAGCGCGTCACCGGCCGCAACACCAAACATGCAAGGTTGCGACCGGAAGGGGTAACGCGGGCCTATTGCCCGACACAGTACAAACAGAGATGACCAGCACAGCAAGTTTGGCTATCGTTGACAGCCTGTGAACCCTAACGGACACCTTCCTATGGCAATTTTTTCGGAAAAAGCTGCAGCAAAACAGCTGAAACACGAAGCCGACAACGTCAGCAAGGATGACCTGGCGGTTCTGCTTGAGCGCCAGAAGGCCATCGAGAATAAAGTCAAAGGCAGCGGTCGGCTGAGCCGGTTCAGCACCGACATCCGGTTGATGTTCGCACTGGTGCGGGATTACTGGCGCGGCGAGTACCGTGATATTCCCTGGAAATCCATCGCTGCCATTGCCGGCGCACTGCTTTACGTAATGAATCCACTGGACCTGATACCCGACGTTATCCTCCTCGTTGGCTTTCTCGATGATGCCGGTGTAGTGGCACTTTGCTTAAAGCTGGTAGAATCAGATTTGCACCGATATGCGGCCTGGAAAGAACATAATGGTCACGGGAACCAGCTAACAAGTACAATTGATTAAACAATAACCAGCAGGTATGCTCACGCACCTTAACCTAACCCAGAGCTATTAACGGAGTTTTGTGTGGATCTTGCCACTCTGATCGGCCTCGTCGGTGCCATGTTGCTTATAGTATCCGCAGTGATTCTTGGTGCATCGCCGACCGTATTCCTAAACCCCGCCTCTGCCTTAATCGTTATCGCTGGTAGCTTACTAGTCGTATTGTCAAAGTTCAGCATTTCGCAATTTCTGGGTGCCTTCAAAGCCGCCGCCAGAGCCTTTAAATTCAAACTACCTGAAACCCAGTCCAGCATCGAAGAGCTGGTGGAGATCGCAAACATCGCCCGCAAAGAAGGCGTTCTCGGTTTAGAGGGTCGCGAGGTCAGCAGTCCCTTTTTAGGGCAGGGCATCCAAATGCTGGTCGACGGGCAAGATGCCAATACAATCAAACAGCTACTCGATAAAGAACGTCTTATGACCATGGAGCACAACCGCTCTGGCTCAAAGGTTTTCACAGCTATGGGCGATGTTGCGCCAGCCATGGGCATGATTGGTACCCTGATCGGTCTGGTGCAGATGCTTTCCAATATGGAAGACCCAAAATCCATCGGCCCGGCCATGGCTGTCGCTCTTCTCACTACCCTCTACGGCGCCATGATCGCAACCATGATTGCCAACCCAATCGCGGATAAATTGGCACTGAGAACCACCGAAGAAGCTCGCATGCAATTGCTTTACACTGATGCACTTGTAGCGATTCAAGAAGGCACCAATCCGCGCGTTATAGAACAAATGCTGTCCAGTTATCTCTCGCCCAAAGAACGCGAAAAAATGGTCGAAGCTGAGAGCGCCTAATAGATGGACGAATTACCGGAAGAAGAAAAACCGGGCATCCCCGCTTGGGTCGTCACCTTCGCCGACTTGATGTCTTTGCTGATGTGCTTTTTCGTGTTGCTGTTGTCGTTCTCGGAAATCGACGCCCAGAAATTCAAGCAGATTGCCGGTGAGCTGTCCAAAGCCTTCGGCGTGCAGCGCGATGTTCCGGTACTGGAAGTCCCTATGGGCACCAGCCCGATTTTTGACCAATTTTCACCGGCGCCGCCGGAACCCACCGTGATCAATGAGGTCAAGCAGACCACCACCGACCAGCAGCCTGAGCTGCAAACCCTGAAAAGTCCCAACGACGTTGCAGTGGAAGCTGCAATGCAGGAAGAGATGCAGGAAAAACTGGATCAGGTTCTTCAGGTTCTGGAGCCGGCCATCGCCGACGGACGCATTAACGTAAGCCAGGACCAGCGTCGCATCGTGATCCGTGTCGAAGAGAAGGGCTCTTTCCCCTCTGGTTCCGCACAACTAACCTGGGAATTCGAGGGGCTTCTGCTGGAGATGGCCAAAGTCTTAGCCGACATCCCGGGCCGACTTACCGTCGAGGGCCATACCGACGACTTGCCGATCCGTACCGAGCGTTTTTACAGCAACTGGGACTTGTCAGCGGCCCGGGCAGCGGCTGTCGCCAACGTCTTGCTCGCCCGTGACCATGTGTTGCCTACGCGCCTGTCAGTGACCGGGTTGGCGGATACCGAGCCCAGAGTTTCCAACAGCTCGGCCGACAACCGCGCGAAGAATCGCCGGGTTGAAATTATCATCGACCTTTCAGAACCGCTGCAGGAACAGGAAATTCGCCTGCGCGAGCTCATTCAAAATAATGCCGAAAGCCGAGAGGCAATTATTGGTATCGAGTCTGATACAGCACCCTCGGGCGAACTCGTCTGGTAACCGCCCCAACTTCGTGCACAGTCTGCCCCAGCGCTTCATAGCGGGGCACCCAACCAACCGTTCAGTCCAACTCAGTCGCATTCCAAGCCGTACAGGCCACTCTATTCTCAGTCTGTATCGGCAAATTTATCATCTATAGTGATAGTAACTGCGTTCACGGCCCAGCTTTTGCAAACGACTTGTTTAACCCGCGCTGTCCTGCTCAGTGCGTCACAAGGAGTTGAACCGGATCATGCTGATTCAGACGCCGGCCGAAGGCCTGTATGACGAGCTGTTCGATCAAAATAACAAAGTACGCCCGCAGTGCCGGATGCTGGAACAATGGCTCGTAAACTCCAATGAGGAACTGATCGCCGAAAAACGCCGCGAAGCTGACGTGCTGTTCCAGAGGCTGGGCATCACCTTCAACGTCTACGGTGAAGATCAGGGTGCAGACCGGCTGATCCCCTTCGACCTGATCCCCAGAGTGATCTCCGCCAGCGACTGGCACACACTGCAAACCGGTCTGCGCCAGCGCGTACAGGCCCTGAATCGTTTTCTTTACGACATCTATCACGATTACGACATTGTCAAAGCCGGCGTCATCAGTGCCGAACAGGTCTTCGCCAACCCGCAGTATCAACCGGGCATGCAAAACCTCAAGCTGCCCCGCAATCTCTACTGCCACATTGCGGGCATTGATCTGATACGTCACAGCGACGGCAACTTCTATGTGCTGGAGGACAACCTACGCTGCCCAAGCGGGGTTTCCTACATGCTGGAGAACCGCCGGATGATGATGCGGCTGTTCCCGGAACTGTTCGCCCACTCCGCCGTGGCACCGATAGACCATTACCCCAACCTGCTGGGCGAGACACTCCGTGCAGCGTCTCTGAAACCTGACCCGACAGTGGTGGTGCTGACACCGGGCCGGTTCAACAGCGCCTATTTTGAACACGCTTTCCTGGCCCGACAGATGGGTATTGAGCTGGTCGAGGGCGCAGATCTGTTTGTCGCCCACAACAAGGTTTACATGAAAACCACCACCGGCCCGCAACAGGTGGATGTGATTTACCGGCGCATCGACGACGACTTCCTCGACCCGCTGGCGGGCAATCCCGATTCCATGCTGGGCGTGGCCGGGCTCTACGCGGCCTACCGAACCGGCAATGTGGTGCTGACCAACGCGGTCGGTAACGGCGTCGCCGACGACAAGTCCATCTACCCCTACGTACCGGATATGATCCGTTTTTATCTGGATGAAGAACCCATCCTGAAAAACGTACCCACCTGGCAATGCCGCAAACCCAAGGATCTTCAGTACGTACTGGAGCACCTGCCAGAACTGGTGGTCAAGGAAGCCCAGGGCGCCGGCGGTTACGGCATGCTGATCGGCCCGACAGCCAGCAAGAAGGAGCTGGAATTGTTCCGCAGCCTGCTCAAGGCCCGACCCCAGGACTACATCGCCCAGCCCACCCTGAGCCTTTCCACCTGCCCGACCTTTGTTGAAGAAGGCATCGCCCCGCGCCACCTGGATCTTCGCCCCTTCGTGCTCTCGGGCAAGAAAGTCCAGATGGTCCCCGGCGGCTTGACGCGGGTTGCTCTGAAAGCAGGCTCACTGGTGGTCAACTCGTCTCAAGGCGGTGGCACCAAAGACACCTGGGTACTGGAGGACGACCAATGCTAAGCAGCGCAGCGTCGAGTCTGTTCTGGATGGCCCGGTATCTGGAGCGGGCCGAAAGCCAGGCCCGACTGCTTGATGTCAGCCTGACCATGGCCCTGATTGATGTACCGGAAGATCGCACCGAACAACTCTCGGTGCCTCTGCTGGTATCCGGAACCCGCGAGATTTTCTTCGATTACTACTCTGAAATTACCCCTCAGAACCTGATCAACTTTCTGCTGCTGGACAGCCGTCACCCGGCCAGTGTGTTCAACATGTTCCAGAGCGCCCGGGACAACGCCTTACACGTGCGGGGTAACCTGTCGTCAGACGTCTGGGAGAGCATTAACCAGGCCTGGCTGGAGATAAGAGAACTGCAGCACCGGGGCGTGACCGAGTCTAACGCCAGCTCCGTGTTCGACTGGGTGCGGGAGCGCTCCCATATGTTCCGTGGCGCCGCCTACGGCACGTTGATGCGCAATGATGCCTTTCACTTTTTGAGACTGGGCACCTTCATCGAGCGAGCGGAAAACACCGCACGTGTTCTCGATATCCGACACGTCATGGCTATGAAAGCTATGGAGCAGCAGGCCACCCAGGCATTTTTCGAGTGGACTGCGGTACTGCACTCGCTGGCTGCATTCGAGGCCTACCAGAATACCTACGGGCACAACCTGGACGCCATGAGTGTCGCGGAGTTGCTGATTCTTGAGCGGGACGTACCCCGATCGCTGCACGGTTGCCTGGGCGAGATTGCCAGCCTGCTGGAGCAGGTCGACAGCGGCGACGCCAGAGGATCACGGCGCCTGGCCTCCAGCCTCTTCGCCAACATCCGCTTTGGCGATCGCGACTACATTGCCGAGCGCGGCCTTCATACCTATCTGGTGGATTTTCTGGAGCGCATCCAGCTCATCGCCAGCCAGATCCAGAAAGACTACATGGGGTGGCAGGGATGAGACTTCATATTCGTCATGAAACACGTTACAGCTATGAAACACCGGTCAGTGACAGCATTCAGTACATTCGGCTGACGCCCCGCAACACGCCTCAGCAACGGATCCATGACTGGCACCTGCAAACCCCCGGCGAAACCAGCCAGATGGTGGACGGATTTGGCAATCAGGTAACAGTGATGACCCTCGACAAGGCGGTCAACGAGATCGTACTGACCGCCGAAGGCATTGTTGACCTGACGGGAAAGCCCCTGACCAAGGACGACTCGCCTTTTCCGCCTGCCGTCTTCCTGCGCCAGACCCCGCTCACCGAAGCCGATGAGGCCCTGAAAGAACTGGCGGTGCAACATCCGGCCAACAAACGCGGCCTGATCCGGCTCATGAAACACCTGCGTGAGCACGTGGAGTTCATGCCCGGCGCCACCACCGTCACCCACACCGCTAGTGAAGCGTTCAAATTGAAGGCAGGGGTTTGCCAGGACCACACCCACATGTTCCTGGCGTGTTGCCGGCACATTGGCGTCCCTGCGCGTTATGTAAGTGGTTACATACACTCTTCGAACGACGCTCACGTCGCAACCCATGCCTGGGCTGAAGCCTGGATCGGACAAAACTGGCAAACCTTTGATGTGGTGAACACACTGAACGTCGCGGAAAGTCACATCAAACTGGCGGTGGGCCTGGATTATCGCGATGCTGCGCCAGTGCGGGGAGTTCGGGCCGGCGGTGGCACTGAGAGCATGGCAACCCGGGCCTGGGTAACCAATCCCGCAGGTGGCCAGTAACAAAAAGCCGGCATAAGCCACAAGAAATCACTCACACTTCGCCGAGGATGTGACTAGACTACGCTCGAAATCAAAAGCCTTGCAGGAGGGCTTGATGACCTATTGCGTAGCCATGCGACTGGCTGACGGCCTGGTGTTTGCCTCAGACTCCCGGACCAACGCCGGCTTTGACCAGATTTCCACATTCCGCAAAATGCACGTGTTTGAAAAACCGGGCGAACGCGAACTAGTCTTATTGTCTGCCGGCAATCTGGCCACCAGTCAGAGTGTGATCAGCCTCCTGGAGCGGCGTGCAGGCACCGACGTGCACAACGTCCTGAGCACCGGCTCCATGTTCGAGACCGCCGAGATTGTGGGCCAGACCATGCGCGAAGTGATCCGCCGGGACAACCCGGACGGCAAGCTGGGCCACGTGGATTTCAGCTGCTCTCTCATTCTCGGCGGCCAGATTCGTGGCGAGGAACCCCGGCTGTTCAATATCTACCCGGAAGGCAACTTCATCGAAGCCACCGAGGAAACGCCTTTCTTTCAGATAGGCGAGTCCAAATACGGCAAGCCGATTCTGGACCGGGTCATTAACTACAAAACAACGCTGGATCGGGCTTATCAATGCGCCCTGATCTCGTTCGACTCCACCATGAAAAGCAATCTGTCGGTCGGCATGCCGATTGACGTCGCCATCTATCAGCGGGATGCCCTCAAGCCCTGTTTTACCGAGCAAATCGAGGAAAACAACGCCTACTTCCATGAACTTCGCCAGCAGTGGCACGAAGGCATTCAGGTGTTGTTTAACCAACTGACACCACCGGTACTCGGCAACCCTTGATCAACCTCTAATTGTCGTAGCCGGTCAGCTCCATATAACCTACGCCGGAATGGCTGCCTGATATGGATACCGGGCTTTCCCAATAGGGAAACAAACCGTCGTTGATGTAATCACCCTCCGGGGCTTTGAGCTCTATGTCGACATCCTGTTCGGGCACTTGCAGACGCCACCTCGTGGGCACCGGGCCGGAACCGGCGATCGGCTCCAGTTGTAGCTGATCGGGGGCCAAAGCCACGACGGCTCCGGATTGCGAAATCCAGGTGCCGGAGCGGAAATGCCCGCTCTCTTCGCGTAACCGGAACGCCATCAGTTTGTCGCCGCTGTCCAGGTGCAGGGCAAACCAGTCCCACCCCTGTTGACCGGCTTTCAGGAACTGGCTGCTCCACTCCCGGTCAAACCAGGCCTTGCCCTGAACGTTCAGGTCCTCGTCCGCCAATGTCACCGTCCCGGTCACATCGATTCCAACCAGACTGAAGTACATGGAGCCTTCGCCGCTGGCGGATTTGGCGCTGAAGCCGTTGTCCCCGTGGGCCACGGGTGGGCCTTGAATGCTAAGGTCCAGATCAAACGCCCAATAGCCCTGCTGACCAGACTGACCCTGCCGGACGGTTAAATGCCATTGGTCCGGTTGATCGCCTGCGGTCATCTGCCAATCATCCAGCCAGACCTGAAACGGCTCGGCGATGGCGCCTGCTTGCCCGAGATCTCCCCGTGCCAGTCGTTCCTGAAACCAGTGCTGGCCCTGATGGCTGACGGCAGCGTGGGCCATCCAGGCCGCCTGCAAAGGCCAGGTCGAAGCTTCCGGCGCGGGGGCATCCTGAGCCCGCGACTCCAGCGCCTGGCGGAACTGAGTCCATTGCAGGCCGAGGGGGTCGCCGGCTTCGGTTTCCAGGTTGGCGGTCAGGTACCACCATTCAATGCGATGCGCCGGGTGGGGGCCGAAGTCTTGCGGGAATGTCAACGCATCGCCTGGTGCCGGTTGCTCAAAGCCATCGGTGCTCTGGGCGTTATCCGCCAACCCTGCAAATCCGACCTCCTCGTCCGGTCCGGAACAACCGGCCAGCAGCCACACTGCCAACGCCATACCTGCCCGGATTCTCATCGCTCTTCTCCAGTAACGGTACCAGTCACCGATGGCCGAACGGCGGGCCGCCCCAGTTGCCGGTGCATCAGCAAACCAATACAAACTCCGATCACCAGGGCCAGAGCCAACAGCTCCAGCCAGAATCCGGGATACAGATCCATCGGTAATGACCAGCCGAAGGCCAGGGGGTTGATCCGCTGCACCAACACCCAGGTCAACCCGATGCCCACCGGCAAGGCCAGGATCGCGGCAGACAGCGACACCATCAAGGCCAGGGACAGCAATCTGAGGAAGATCGCCGGGCGGGCCATGCCCCACACTTCCAGCAACCGGAAATACCAGAGCCGAGTAGCCAGGAATACCCAACCCATCAGCAGCAGCGCTACCGCCGCCAGCGCCAGGGTCAGCAGCGTCATGGCGCGGGTCAGCGCAAAAGTTTGATCAAACACCCGGTTGGCGAGATCGCGGATCGAGAGATTATCCCGCACCGTCAGCGAGGGCTCTTGCCAAAGCTCGGACAAGGCCCCGGTAATCGCCTCAATCCCGATGCTGCCCGGGGAAATGGAGAAGCTCTCAAACGATACTGCGAAGCCGTCGGGCAGATGGTCACCGGCCATCAGCACCTCACCCGCAGGCCGGCCATAATCCGGATAGACACCCAGAATGGGCATGCTGATGATTTGCCCGGCCAGCTTCAGGGGTAGCGAGTCTCCGGCGCCCAGTTGCTCGCGGTAGGCCAGTTGCTCATTCACCAACACACCCTCGCCCGCTGCGAGTTTGCGCCAGGGCTGCTCGACGTTCTCAAATAATTCCCAGTCCGTCACCAAGGCCCCAACCGGAGCCAGGGCAAACACATCAACGGCCTGCCACTCGTCGCCCAACTGTACCTGCGCCTGGCCCCGAAGCACCCGATGCCAAAGCGCACCGGACGACGCCGGCAGGTTCTGTGCCAGCCAGTGCGCCGCCGTCCGGCCCTCGGCGCCGGTGGGCACTTCCAGGTAGTAGTCCGCCGACAAGCGCTGTTCCAGCCAACGGTCAAAGGTGGCTTCAAAGGTGGTCACCAGCGCCTGCACCGCCAACACCATAGCCAGGGACAGTTGCAACGCCACCAGCGGCAGTGCCAGCCGACGGCATAGCACGCCGTATTCGGCCCACCACCGACGCATCAAAGGCCGCTTGCAGCCCCGCGCCAACCGGGAGGAAAGCGCGGAAAGGCACCAGGGCATCAGTAAACCCGCACCGGCCAGCACCAATGCCACAGCCACAAACAGTGTCAGTAGATCAGACGCCAGCCAAAGGCCACCGGCCCCGACCACCAGCAGCATGCCGGCAAGCCCGCCGGACCTGTGCCCCACGATAGCCGACTGGCGCAGTTTGTCAGGTATCAACCAGTCCGCCGCACACACCAGCAGCAACAAAGTCATCATCACCACTGACGGCACCAGCCAGGTGTTGGCTGCAGTTGCCAACTGGCGGCTGTCGAACAAGCCTTCCATGACACTGGCAAAGCCGCCCGCAAGCGCATTGGCCAGTATTTGCCCCAACAGGATGCCCGGTATCAGGGTCACCGCAGCCAGGCACAGCAGCTCCACGACCAGGTACCCGCGAACCCGCCGGACCGGCACACCAAACCGATTGAGCAAGGCAAAACTGTCACGCCGCTGGGACAGCGACAGCAGGTAAACACTGCGCAGCAGCAAGCCGGTGATCAGCAGCACCAGCACACTCAAAGCGTCCAGATTGAGCAGAAAACTGTCACCCAGCTGTCCGGTGTCTGGTGCCAGGGAAAAGTCGGTGATGCGGTAGTCGTCCGACAACGCTCCGGAGTCTGGATCAACGATCAGAAACAACTGCGCTTGCCGGGCCGGCAGAGCGGCTGCATCGGCAATGTCCATAAACGGATCCCCGCGCAGCGGCTGACCATCAAAACTGGCCACATCGCCCTGGCCCTGAAAACACAAAGCCGCCAGTGGATCAACGCCGATCACCCGCCGCGACTCGTCCTCTGGCAACACCTCCAGCCAGGGCATCAGGCAAAGACCCTGGCGTCTCAGGGCGACAAAGTCGTCAACGCTCAAGGCGGCGCCATCAACCCGCTGTATCTGATACCTTGCCTCGACGACTTGCTCACTCTGGCTGAGGCTGGCCCGGGCCTGACTGGTGAGATGATGTATTCCGGTCCAGAGCGCGGTGGCCAATAGCATCAAGGTCGCCAGCGCCACACCCTGCCAGGGGTGGCGCCGATAGTGACTGAGCAGAGCCGAGAAGGGCGTCATGGTTTGCTGACAGCAGCGTCTTGAGCCGTGGTGCGGTGAGCCAGGTCCAGGGTGCTCTGGCAGCGCGACGCCAGTTCCGCATCGTGGGTGGCCAGGATCAGCGCGCAGCCGGTGTCGGCTTGCAAACGGAACAGGCTGTCTGCCACCTCATCGGCGGTCACCCGGTCCAGGCTGCCGGTGGGTTCGTCGGCCAGAATCAGGTCTGGCGACATGGCAAACACCATGGCCAAGGCAGCGCGCTGACGCTGACCACCGGAAACCTGATCCGGGAAGCGATGGGCCAGATCACCGATGTCGAGTACGTCCAGCCAGTGCTGGCAGTGGGCTTCCGGCTGGCCGGCCAACGAGGCCCGGAGCCGGACATTATCCAGCAACGACAAAGTGGGCATCAGGTTGGCTTCCTGAAACACCACGCCAATGCGTCCACGGCGCAGACGTTGCCAGTCGGCGTGCCGGTGATCCTGACCAAACAGAGTCAACTCACCGGCATCCGGAGGCTCCAAGCCACACAGCATGTTCAGGAGTGTGGATTTGCCCGAGCCGGACCGGCCCATCAGCGCCAAGGAGCCACCCGCAGGCAGATCAAAGGTCAGGTTAGCCAGCACTGAAACGGCGGCCTCATCGCGACCAAAGCTCTTGGCCAAACCACTAACCGTTAACAACGTCTTTTCCATGAACGGCTCCCCCCGACGATTCAACCCTGCAGCGGTTCCGGCGATTCGCTACGGCGCTCTGCCCGCCACTCCCGGAAATGCTCAAGCCAGGACAACAGGGCTGGAACAACCAACAACACCAGGAAGGTAGACAACCCCAAGCCAAAGGCAATGGAGGTCGCCATGGGGATCAGGAACTGAGCCTGCAGCGACGTTTCGAACAGCAACGGCAACAGACCACCAATAGTGGTCAGCGAGGTCAACAGGACCGCTCTTATGCGCTGCACGGCAGCTTCGTTCAGCGCATCAGTAATGTTCAGCCCTTTCTGACGCTGCTGATTGTAAAAGGACACCAGAATGATGGCGTTGTTGACCACAATTCCGGACAGCCCGAATAACCCGAACAGCGATAAAATAGTGAGCTGCAGGCCCATCAGCCAATGCCCGATCAGGCCGCCGACCAGGGCAAACGGAATAATCGCCATCACAATCAACGGCAGGCTCCAGGAGGCAAACACCCAGGCCAGGACCACGTACATCAGCGCCACCCCGATCAGCAGACCGGTTTTCATGTCGGCCATGGTTTCGCGCTGATCGGCTGACCGGCCTTCAAAGCTGTAACGCACACCATAGCGGCTGGCGATGTCTGGCAAGGCTCCGGCTTGCAGGCTTTCAATAATACGGTCGGTGGTTGCGATTCGGGTATTCAGTGCCGAGGTTACCTCCACCGCCAGCTTGCTGTCGGCATGGCGCAATGCCTGGAAGCCCTGCCGGTGGTCCAGATTCATCACTTGCGACAGTGGCACAAAGCGGCCATCCGGCACCCGTACGGTCATCTGTTCAAGGGTTGAATACTGCTCGCGCTGATCCCGGGGCAACTGCACCCGCACTTCGATTTCGTCACGGCCGTCCTGATAAATCTGGGCGATGCGGCCGTCAAAGGCCGCCCTCAATTGGCGGCCCAGATCCACCGTGGTCAGGCCCAGGGCTTCACCGTAAGGGCTGACCTGATAAATCAGCTGCTCCCGGCCCCAGGGCATGTCATCTTCCACATCCAGCACACCCGGCAGTGTGCTTAAAGCCTCGGCAACTTCGTCGGCTGCCCGCTTCAGGTTCTCAGCATTATCGCCAGTCAGCCGGACGTTGACGTCCCGCCCCGGCGGGCCGGCCTGGCGTTCACTGATGTTGAGGGAATCCAACCCCGCCGGCAGTTGCAGGCGTTCCCGCCACTGCTGGATAAACTCCGGATTACGCACCGAACGGCGATCCGAAGGCACCAGTTCAACCAGCAGCGAGCCCAGTTCATCGTCATTACGCGAGCTGCCCTCGGCCCCCTGAGTGGCACCGTAAGTGGTGACCGCATTTAGAATCAGCTCGCCACCCAGCGCCTGTTCGGTCTCATTCAGGGCCCGCTGCATGTTGCGCATGAACTCAGCCACCGTGCGTTTGTCGGTGCCGGCGACAAAGTTGGCGTTGGCATAGAAGACCGACGGCTCCGGTGTCGGGAAAAAATTGAAGCCCAGCCGCCCGCCTGCCAGCAGGCCCACCGTGACGATGGCCAGGGCCAGTGCGCTGGCGACGGTAATGCCACGGTGCTTGAGGCTGCGCCGGGAGAATCGCCGGAACGGCCCTTCCCGAAAACGGTCGAAGCGCTGCTCAAATCGGTTGCGCCAGCGGGTCACCGCGTTTGGGCGTTTCTGTGCTGACCCAGTTTTAGCTGTCTTTGCAGGTTTGCGCGCAAATGCATGACGCAAATGTGCTGGCAGCACCACAAAACACTCCAGCAAGGAGGCAATCAGTACACAGATCATCACCAAGGGAATGTCCCCCAGTATGTTGCCGATCACGCCGCCAACCACCAGCAAAGGCATGAAGGCCGCGACCGTGGTCAGGGAAGATGCCAGTACCGGCCAGATCATGCGTTTGGCCGCGCCTTCCGAGGCGTAAATCGATTCCTCACCCATTCGGGCATGGGCGTCGGCGTCTTCACCGACCACAATGGCGTCGTCGACGATGACCCCCAGCGCCATGATCAGAGCAAACAGTGAAATCATGTTGATGGAGCCGCCGATAAGCCAGAGCACGGCCAGCGCGGCCAGAAAAGCCGTGGGTATACCGATCGCCACCCACAGCGCCACCCGACCGGGCAAGAACAGGTACAGCAAGCCAACCACCAGAACCAGGCCGCCCAGGCCATTGGTCACCAGCAACGAGATACGATCCTGCAGCAGTTGCCAGGTTTCGTCATACACTTCCATTTCAATGGACCCCGGCAGCACCGGTCGGGTCTCATCCAGCCAGGTCTGCAGTACTTTCGCCGCCGCCAGCGAATTGCCATTCTCGGCCCGCTGTAACTGCAACTCCACCGCCGGCAGGCCATGGTTCTCCAACACCGTCTGGTTGTCTCTGGATTCCTGACGAATCACCGCAATGTCGCCCAGCTGCAAACGCACCCGATCACTGCTCAGTACCGGGATGGTTTCAAACGCTTGCGGGCTGCGCCGCTGTTCGACCGCGCGCAGTTCCCGGGTGGCGTCCTGTTGCGCCATCATGCCGGCGGGTAAATCCCGCGACAGCGAGGCCACACGGTCAGCAATCTGCTCAAGCGACAAACCCAGGGTTTCCAGGCGCTCCACCGGCACATCAATGCTGACCTGTTGTTCCGGCAACCCGCGGATTGCAATACGGTCGATTCCCCGGTCGAGCAGCTCGTCCTCAAACCGGTACACCAGATTGCGCAACTCACTGCGGTCCACGTCACCAAACACCAGCAGCCGGGCAACCGGCTCATACCGTTCTATCCTGGCGACCTGAGGCTCTTCGGCATCGCCCGGCAAATTATTGAATTCGTCCACCTGTTGGCGAACATCATCAACCGCCTGAATCGGGTCGGTGCCCTCATGGAATTCCAGCGTGATGGACGAAACGCTTTGGGCCGAGGTCGAGGTCATTTTTTTCAGTCCGTCGACGCTGCGCAAACGCTGCTCGAGCGGATCGGTGATACCCCGCTCAACGTCCTCGGCAGAGGCTCCACTCCAGACCACTCGCACACTGACCACATCCAGAGCAAAGGTCGGGAAAAACTGAATGTTCATCCGGCTCAGCGCCAGAACACCGCCCAGTATCATCACCAGCATCACAAGATTGCCGGCGACCCGGTGGTGAACAAAAAAACCGATAACGCCCTTTTTCCGCCTCACAAGGTAGGCTCCGCGTTGTCGCTGGCCAGATTCACTTTCAGGCCAGACATGGCGTTGGGAAGGTGGGTAATGATCAGTCGAGCTCCAGCGACCAGATCGTCACCGGCAATCAACAGCCTGCGCTCACCGTTACTGCCAATGGCTTCACCAATGCGCTCAACCTGAACCCGTCGCATTCGGCTGTCATCGGTCAGGAGATACACGCTGTCAGCACCGTACAATGCGCTGAATGGCACCTCCACGGCCCGATCCCTGGCCGGGCGTTCCAGCACCAGAGGCAACAGGGCGCCAGGGCGCAAACCGGCAGGCTCGCCCTGCAGAGTCAGGACGGCTTCTGTGCCGGCAGGGTCAGACAGCCCGGCAAAGCGGCTGAGTACAAATGTGTGTTCGCCGGTATCAGAACGCGCTGACAGGGTGTCATCCCGATCCAGCGCAGTCATCAATTCACGCTGGAACACCTGTGGCACGCGGGCCCGGACTTCCAACCCTTTAACCGGATACAGCGACAACAGCGCTTGATTGCGAGACACCTGATCCCCTACCGCCACCTGCACCTGCGTGACCACACCATCAAACGGTGCCAGCACACGGGCACGGGCACCGTCGCGTTCGGTTGCGGTCAGGTTGGCTTCGGCCTGGGCCAGTTTTGCCTGCAGGCTTTGCAGGCGGGCCGGATGCTCGTCAATCGCACGCTCGCGTAGGCTGACCGTCAATTCAGCTCGAGCCCTAGCATCGGTCGCCACCTCCAGGTTTTCCCGGGACGCCAGATTACGGGCCACAAGCGACTCGATCCGTTCAAACTGCCGGTTGGCGTTCTCCTGAATGGCCTTTTCACTGGCCAGCGCCCGCTGATCATTCTGGTGACGCACCTGTTCAGACCGGATCTGCGCCTGCAGGTCGTCAACCTGTGAACGCGCCTGGGTCAGGACCGGCTTAATATCGGCCTCATCCAGCGCCAACAGCAGATCGCCCTGTTTGACCCTCGCCCCCTCCCGCGCAGGCCGTTCGGCTATGCGCCCAGCCAGGGTTGCCGTGATGTTGTGCTGATCCGGAGCCACGACCTCACCATACAGCTGCAACACCGGCACCCGGCTGGCCGGCTGCACCTCTTGCACCGCCACCTGCCAACTGCGCTCGGTCGCGGTTACCTCTGCCGGCTCCGGACGGGTTGCTTTCAGAATCATAAAACCGGCAACGCCAGCAGCAAGAATAAATAGGGGTAGCAAACGTTTAAACATAATCAGGTTTCTTGCTCTAAGTGACAGGGGCGCGCCAACGCATTAAAACTACTATACAATTTTTAGAGTCGTCCGGATTACTCATGGCCTGCGACAAATTCTCACAGGTACGCCCTCAAGGAACCGTTTCAATGGAGCACACCCACGACACGCTACTGAACGTTACCCTGCTCAACTGTGCGTTGGTGTGCATTGTGGTTTTTATCCATAACGAAACTCTGCTTCGGCTGAGCACCGTCCTCTATAGAATGCGCAAAAGCCATCATTTTCGGCTGATTGTCGCAGTGCTCGGTTGCCTTACGTCACACGCGCTACAGGTCTGGATTTTCGCTACCGCTTTCTACTTCATGCATCACGCTGATGGCTGGGGCCAGCTGGTGGGCAATTTCAGCGGCAGCCTGATGGACTGCGTGTATTTTTCTTTCACCACGTTCACTACCCTGGGCTACGGTGATATCGAAGCCTTTGGTCAACTGCGTTATCTGACCGGTATTGAAGCGCTCACCGGCTTTCTTCTACTGACCTGGAGCGCCTCGTTCCTGTTCCTGGAAATGCAGCGATACTGGCCAGCCCGCTAGTCGGTCATACCCACTTGCAGCGGGCCAGGCTGTAATAGAGTAGGGGCACCATAATCACCGTGAACAAAGTCGACATGGCGAGGCCAAAGATCAGCGAAATGGCCAGCCCATTGAAGATCGGATCACTGAGAATAAAGTAGGCACCAACCACGGCAGACACCGCCGTCAGAGCAATGGGCTTGATGCGCACCGCGCCGGCCAGCACCACAGCTTTCTCCAGCGCCATGCCCTCATCCAGCAATTGCTTGATGAACACCACCAGCAGAATCGAGTTGCGCACAATAATCCCGGCCAGGGCAATCATGCCGATCATGCTGGTGGCGGTGAATTCCTTACCCAGCAGGGCATGACCCGGCAAAATCCCGATCAGGGTCAGGGGAATCGGCGCCATGATCACCAATGGCAGAACGTAAGACCGGAACTGCGCCACCAGCAGCACAAAAATCATGAAGACACCCACGCTGTAGGCGGCACCCATGTCCCGAAAGGTTTCATAGGTAATCTGCCATTCGCCATCCCATTTCAGGGTACCCTTTTCCGGTAAAGGTGGCTGTTGAATGAAATACTGCTCGGGCGCATCCTCACGCTGGTTGAGCAAGCTGACCATGCGGAACATGCCGTACAGGGGGGAGTCGATTTCACCGGCCATATCGGCGGTTACGTAGGTCACCGGCAGCAGGTTCTTATGGTAAATGGCGCCCATCCAGTCCGCCTCCTGCACTTCTGCAACACTGGCCAGGGGCACCATCTGGCCACTGCGACTGCGCACCTTGATAGACAGCAGGGCCGACGGCTGTGCCTTGTCGCCCTCGCTCAGGATCACCCGAATGGGCACCGGATATTTGGCCTGTTCATCGTGCAGATAGCTGACGTTCACGCCACCCAAAGCGGTTTGCAAGGTAGCAACCACTTGTGCCTGAGATACCCCCAGCCGCGCTGCCCGGACCCGGTCCACCACCACTTGCCACTGGCGGGTTGGGGCTTCCAGTGTGGTATCAATATCCACCAACCCTTGTATGCCCGACATCTCGCTGGCAATCAGGTTGGCCAACTCGGCCCGGCGAAAAGCATCGGCGGCATAGACTTCGGCCACCACCGGCGACATCACGGGCGGTCCTGGCGGCACTTCCACCATTTTCACTTTGGCATCGTGGCGCTCAGCAATCTCAGTTAGTGGGCCGCGCATAGCCTGGGCAATATTGTGAGACGGCCGGCTGCGCTGATCTGCACTGGCCAGGTTAACCTGGATATCCCCCTGATAGGGATCGCTGCGTAAATAGTACTGACGCACCAGGCCGTTAAAATTGATGGGCGAGGCGGTTCCGGCATAGGCCTGCCAGTTATCCACCTCATCCACGTTTTCCAGATAATGGCCCATCTCGGTCAACACCCGCTGGGTTTGCTCCATCGGTGTGCGTTCCGGCATATCCAGAACGATCTGGAGTTCCGACTTGTTGTCGAACGGCAGCATTTTCAGTATCACCGCCTGAAACACCGGCAACGACGCCGCAGCCAGCGTCAGCCCCACCACCGCCAGCGCCAGAAAGCGCCTGCGCCAGGCATGGTCGCCGAGGAACGGGCCCAGTACACCGCTGAATATCTTCAACGCCAGCGGGCTGACGCCGTCGGCGGAGCTGCCACCCTCACCGTCGGTCTCGCCGCCGTTCTCCAGTGCTTCGCCTTTTTTACGCTTGAGTAACCGGAACGCCAGCCAGGGTGCCACCACAAACGCGACAACCTGAGACACCACCATGCCGGCCGAGGCATTGATCGGAATCGGGCTCATATAAGGACCCATCAAACCGGTCACAAAGGCCATCGGTAGCAGGGCCGCCATGATGGTTAGGCTGGCCATGATGGTTGGCGTACCTACCTCATCGACCGCGACCGGGATGATGTCTTTAATCGCTCTGCGGCTGTTCTGGATGCGCCGATTGATGTTTTCGGTAATGACAATGCCGTCGTCCACCAGAATCCCGATAGAGAAGATCAACGCAAACAACGAGACCCGGTTGAGCGTAAAGCCCCAGGCCCAGGAGAACACCAGCGTGAGCAACAAAGTGATAAACACCGAAATGCCCACGATCAAGGCCTGGCGCCAGCCCATGAAAGCCAGCACCAGCAACATCACGGCGAGCGTTGCAGAGACAAGATCCGAAATGAGCTTTTGCGCTTTCTCCGACGCCGTTACCCCATAGTCCCGGGTCACCAGCACCTCGACGTCGGCCGGCAAGGCCCGGTTTCGCAATTGCTCCAGGCGCTGCTCAATGGCGGTGGTAATATCAATTGCGTTTTCACCCGGTTTCTTGGCAATGGCCAGCGTCACTGCCGGGTAGACATCACCTGCTTTGCCCGGCCGGTCTTCCCCATGCGCCGGCCCAAAGCCCGCCAGCACACTCTGATCGGGAACGGTACCACCCCGGCGCACCTCGGCCACATCCTCCAGATACACCGCCGCACCCTGATGCACGCCCACCACCAGCCGTTTGACGTCTTCAAGTGATTGCAACAAAGTGCCGGCCTGTACGGGTATCGACAGATTATCCCGGGTGACCCGAGCCTCCTGGCTGGACGTGTTTGCAGACTGCAGGGCACTTTCGATGTCTGCGGTGGTGAGCCTGAAGCCGGCCAGCAAGGCCGGATCAAAGACAATCTCCACCCGGTCAGGCACACCGCCCACGGTGTATATGTCCCGAGTGCCTGGCACCCGTTTCAGAGCCACTTCCAGCATGTGCGCCAGGCGGGTCAGCTCTTCTCCCGTGTGACTGCCAGTTGGGTCATACAGGGTAAGGGTCATCACAGGGACATCGTCGATGCCCCGGGGTTTGACCACCGGCTGCGAGGCCCCCAGATTCTGGGGCAGCCAGTCCTGATTTGAATACACCTGGTTATAAAGGCGCACCAACGCCTCCTGCCGGGCGATACCCACCTCAAACTGCACGGTGATGACGGCTTGCCCCTGGCGCGAGACAGAATAAACATGCTCAACGCCCGAAATTTCACTCATCACCTGCTCAGCCGGTGTAGCAATGGCGCTCTCGACTTCCCGGGCGCTGGCACCCGGGAAAGCCACCATGATGTCCGCCATGGTGACGTCAATCTGCGGTTCCTCTTCCTTGGGTGTTACCACCACGGAAAGAATCCCAAGAAGGATGGCCAGTATCGCCAGTAACGGGGTCAGATGGTTGTTCTGGAATACTCGGGCGATGGCACCGGAAGCGCCCACCGGTGGTAATGGATCGGTCACTGCGACGGCTCCCCATCAACAGCAGAACGGCTGGGCAGATTCAGCCGCTCACTGCCGACCAGAACCGAAGGATCCGTCACTACCCACTCCCCCACGGACAATCCTGCCAGTATTTCCAGCCGGTCATGGTCGCGGCTGCCGATGCGCACCTGGCGCAAACGCGGCTGGCCGTCATCGTCCAGTACGAACACTGCCCTCAATTCACTGCGCTGTACCAGGGCCGAGGCCGGCACCCAAAGCGCGTCGCGGCTAGCGACTGGCACGCTCACTTTTACCAGCATGCCCGGGAACAAACTGCCGTTCGGTTCGTTCAGGCGAAGCCGCAAGCGGAAGGTATGAGTGTCAGGATTGGCGTAGGGGTAAAAAGTCAGTTCGCCGGTTTCCAGTACCCGACCATCCGCCAGGGTGACCGTGGCTTGACGCTCACTGCGAGCCAGGTCGGCGTATCGCTGTGGCAAATCCACCACTACTCGCAGTTGCTCCAGCGACAATCCACTCAACAGTGGCTGGCCGGGATTCACCGACTCGCCCAGCTCGACATGACGCTCGGTCAGGATACCGCCGTAGGGCGCAATAATGCGGGTGTAATCCAGCTGCTTCTGCGCCTCGGCGACAGTGGCCTCGGCCCGTTCTACTCTGGCCCCGGCGGCACTGAGGTTGTTCCTGGCCTGATCAAATTCCTGCCGGGACACCAGTCCGCGTTCGTGGATGGCCTCGATGCGACTGAACTGCTGCCGGGCATCCTGCAAGCCTGAACGCGCCTCGTCCAGACCCGCCTTCGCCTGCCGGAGTCTTGATTGCTGCTCACTGTCTTCAAGGCGAACAATCAAGTCGCCGGCGGCCACCGAATCGTCCACATCAAACGGCAACGCCACCACCGTACCAGAGGTCTGGGCCGACACCGTGCTTTGCTGGATCGCCTCAATCAATCCGTCCAGGTGCACCACTTCGTGCAGTGGCGCCCGGGCAACCTCTGCCATCGTCAGCTCATCAGAATACGCAAGAGCGGGGATCAGTAATCCACCGGCCAGCAACCAGCCCAACGAGACGCGCTTGATCATCCGCTTATTCCTTTTTGCTATTTCCTGATAACCACAGTCTAGCATCCGGGCACGTGTTTTTAATCAGGGTTACACACCCTTTTCAGGCTCCGTCGACGGCTCATCGGATTCCTGCTCATCCGACGCCGGGAATCCCTGGTCACCGAGGTGATCGTTCTCTGCCAGTAATCGAAGCAGCCGCTCCCGGGTCATCGCCTCGTGCAATTCAATTTGTCGCTGCTCGTTGCGCAGCGACTTCAACAACGCAACCGCCATAAAGATCATCAGCACCATGAACGGAAAGGCCGCCAGTATCGATATGGTCTGCAGCGCCTGAAGTCCGCCGCTGAGCAGCAACACACCGGCCACCGACACCTGCACCACACCCCAGGTTACCCGGGACCAGCGTTTGGGGTTAAGCACGCCCTTGCTGGTGAACATGCCCAGCACAAAGGTCGCCGAGTTGGCCGAGGTGATCACAAACAGAACAATCAGCACCAGCATCAGGCCACCAATGATGGTGGTGCCCGGCAGATAATCCAGGGTCGCAAACAGCGCCGAGCTCATCTCGGTCACCACCGCATCGCCCAGGGCCGCACCCTCAAACAGCTCGAAGTACAACGCCGATCCACCGAAGATAGAAAACCAGACAATACTCAGCAACACCGGCATACCGATGACACCGAAGACAAACTCCCGAATGGTCCGCCCCCGGGAAATGCGGGCAATGAAGCTGCCGACAAACGGCGCCCAGGACAGCCCCCAGGCCCAGTAGAAAATAGTCCAGCGCTCTACCCAGTCATCCCCGGTGTAGGGGGTCATCACCAGGCTCATGCCCACCATGTTGGCAAAATAATCGCCAATGGCGTTGGTCATGGCCGCGGTAATAAAGTCGGTCGGGCCGAAGAAAAACACAAACACCATCAGGCCGGCCGCCAGCAGCATGTTGGCATCACTGATGTATCGAATGCCGCTTTCCAGCGGCGCCAGTGCGCACAGCAGGAACACCGCGGCAACACCCGCCAGGATGAACAGCTGTTGGCTGACACCAAAGGCCAGGCCAGCCACCGATTCCAGGCCACTGTTGATCTGGATAACGCCCAAACCCAGCGTCGTTGCCACCCCGAACACGGTCGAGACAACGGCCAGAATGTTGATGGAATGGCCGATCCCCGAGTCCACCCTGTTGCCGATGGTTGAGCGAAAGGCCTCACTGATCAACCCTGGACGCTGCAGGCGAAAACGCACATAGGCAATAGCCAGGCCCACCAGGGCAAAGTTGGCCCACTGGTGAAAACCCCAGTGAAACAGAGAATAACGCATGGCCATGCTGGCCGCTTGCGGACTGCGCGGCTCAGCCGAATCAAACGGTGGTGCCACAAAGTGACTCATGGGCTCCGCCACCGCCCAGAACACCAAACCCACACCCATGCCCGCCGAAAAAATCATGCCTAGCCAGGTCAGGTAGGAGAACTCCGGCGCCTCGCCGTCGGCGCCCAGGCGGATCTTGCCGTAATTGCCGGCCGCCACCGCAATGCAGAACACCAGAAAGCCCGAGGTCGCAAACAGATATAGCCAGCCGAAATGAAGCGTAGTGAATTCCAGGGCCTGATGGGCGTAATGGGACAACTGGTCGGGCATCAGCCCGCCGGCTACCACAAAGATAAGCAGCAGAACAAACGAACTGTAGAACACCCAGCCGGGGCGTTGACTCATATATAAACCTGATTATTCGGTGGCTTTAAAATGCTTGTACCGAACCATTCTAGCCACTTTGGGCTGGGCTTCCGAGTAGCGTGTCCGAACTAACAAAAAACCCCGGGCAGATTCAGTATCGGCCCGGGGCACAATGTCACCCGCCAGCTATGAGAAGCGGGCAACCGCCATAAACCAGTCCTACCAGCGCGCCGTCAATGCCGCCCGAACGGTGCGGCCCGGTTCGTTGACCCGGAACACGCCACTGTCCGACAGGTTGTCTTTGCTGACATGGTAGGCCCAGGTGTTGTCAAAAACGTTATCAACCGCCCAGGTAAGGCTCAGGTTGGCCATTAGCGGATGAGTGCCTGACAGGTTGAACACGCCGTAACCAGGCGAGGTGCTCGGATCCAGGCCGGAGTCCAGGTCTACCCGGTCCTGCCGGCGCGCCAGCTGCCACTCGGCTTCCAGCGTGTGCCCCTGATGATGCCAGGCCAGTGTCTGGATAAACTGAATGGGCGGAATTCGGGGCAAGGCACTGTCTGTGTCACGGTTTTCACCCCGCACAGATGCCAGATTGCCACTGGCACTCCAGGTGCCATTGCTCCAACCCAGCGCGGCTTCTACCCCGAGCAGGCGGGCATCGATGTTGGTGTAGCGGGTGTCGGTCACTTCCGCCGGCGTGCCGTTTACCATCGCAGTCCGCCTGGTATCGAACCGGTAGACGTAATCATCGACCTGATCAATCCACACGGTCGGGCGCCAGTTCCAGTTGCCTGCGCGGCCCGACAGACTGGCTTCCAGCTTGTGGTGCTTCTCGGTCTCCAGATCCGGGTTGCCGATCCACGACCCCCTCATGGTTTTCTGGGCAACGTAGCGTTCATTCACACTCGGCGAGCGAACACTGTGACTGGCGGTGACCTCCAGTACGCGAGCCGGCGAAAAACGCCATTCTCCGGTGACAAAGCCGCTGACATTATCGTCATTCGCTTCCGTATCCGTTGCACCGTAGGCGCTGGCGTATAACCCGGCCGGTGACAACATCATGCCCCCAGGCATTGGTGTAAAGCTTTGGTCCGCCCGGGTGGCGTCCATCTCCACCCGGTCATAACGGATGCCGGCACCCAGCCGGGTGTTTACCCGAATCTGATGGAACGCCTCAACAAAAACGCCAACGCGATCCCGCTCCACGCCCGGCCACATCAATGAGCCTTCATTGCTCAGGTTCATGCCATTCAACATGGTGGCGTCCCACTCATTGCGCTCCACATCCACACCGATGGCGATATCTTTGGTGTAATTAATGGTCTGATCCAGCGTCAGCCGGGCACCCTGGGTCCGGGTTTCTGAGTTGGTCAGCATCTTCATGGGCGATTCACGCAAACTGAAGTTGTCCATGACATGATCCACGTCTGCCTGCCAGGTCATCATGTTCCAGCCGCCGTCCGCCACCGGCGCGCCCACTTCCAGACGATACATATCGGTGTCTGTCTTCGGCGCATCCATGCCCCGGCCCGGAAATTTCACATCCCGCTCTTCCTGCCGACTGACAAGGCCTTTGACAAAAAATCCGTTATCCGCTGTCCAGGCCGCATCCACCCGGCCTTCAGTGTTTTCATAGGAACTGCGTACATCATTGCCGTCGCCGTCCTGGTAATCATCGGCTTCGTCGTAGCCCGCAGCGAGGCGGACAAAGGTGTCCTTGCTGCCGGTGGCGACACTGCCGTTAACCAGTCTGGCCTGGGCGTTGTCTGAGCCGCCTAGGGTGAGGTGGCCGATTGTCCGGTTGTCATTGGCAAAGGCCGGGGCCGCCGTGGTTGCAACAATTTGGCCGCCGGCAATCGGCCCCCAGCGCAGGGTACGGTTACCCGTACGCACCTCCAGCACCGGTGCCAAAGAGGTGCTCAAACGGCTGGTCGGCGGGTCCATCCGGCTTGGGCAGGCCCCTTCCACACGCATGCCATCCAGCACAACATCCACCCGTTCCTCATTCTGGCCACGAATAACCGGATCCAAACCCCTTCCGCCCATGCGCGACAAGGACACCGAGCTGTTTACGGCCAATCGCTCCACCGGCTCTGACTGCACGGCTGCCGCGGACAGTCTTGCAGCTTCTGCAGACTGACCCTCGGTAACCCGAATCAATAATGCATCTTCTGCCTGAACAGCGGGCGTCACGGCGCAACCGGCTAACGCGAGGCCGATACAACGCACCATTGGTGTTTTCTTCATGCGGGAGGGTCCTTGTGAGTTCCTGATATGCTTGTTAACACTGCACTACAGGAATTTTAAGTCGCTCCTTCGCCGATGGCGTGAGGCACGATGCCGCACCCCCCAAGAGGTATTCCGCAAGTGGCCTATTGAATATATTACAAGTGTCTTACTTGCCAACTATCGCTCAATTATGGTGCAATCACTGCCCTTTTTTTGGGCATCCGCATTTTCGTGCGGCTTTCAATACGCGTATTCCGAGGGCTGAACCGCCATGACCGCAAAACTCGATGAAAAGTTGGAACCGATTTATCAGGACGTTCTTCACCGCAACCCGGGTGAGAGTGAATTCCACCAGGCCGTCCATGAGGTTCTGGAAACTCTGGGGCCGGTTCTGGTCAAATATCCGGAGTTCGCCGACAAGAAAATCATCCAGCGCATTTGCGAGCCAGAGCGTCAGATCATCTTCCGGGTGCCCTGGCAGGACGACAGCGGCGAGATCCACATCAACCGGGCGTTCCGCGTTGAGTTCAACAGCGCCCTGGGGCCCTACAAAGGCGGCATGCGTTTCCACCCGTCTGTGTACCTGGGCATCATCAAGTTCCTGGGCTTTGAGCAGATTTTCAAGAATGCCCTGACCGGCCTGCCCATCGGTGGCGGCAAAGGCGGCAGCGACTTCGACCCGAAGGGCAGGTCTGACGACGAAATCATGCGTTTCTGTCAGAGCCTGATGACCGAACTTTACCGTCACCTGGGTGAGTACACCGACGTTCCCGCCGGCGACATCGGCGTTGGCGGTCGTGAAATTGGCTACATGTTTGGCCAGTACAAGCGCATAACCAACCGTTACGAATCCGGCGTGTTCACCGGCAAAGGCCTCGACTGGGGCGGCAGCCGTGCCCGCACCGAAGCAACAGGCTACGGCACCGTGTTCTTCACCCAGGAAATGCTGAAAGCCCGTGGCGACTCTTTGGAAGGCAAGACGGTGGTGGTTTCCGGCTCTGGCAACGTGGCTATCTACGCCATCGACAAAGCTCACGAACTGGGCGCCAAGGTTATCGCCTGCTCGGATTCCCAGGGCATGATCGTGCACGAGGCCGGCATTGATCTGCAGACCCTCAAGCGCATCAAGGAAGTGGAGCGTCGTCGCATCAGTGCCTACACTGAATATCACAAAGACGCCAAGTACGTGGAAGACGGCAATATCTGGAGCGTTCCTTGCGATATCGCTCTTCCGTGCGCCACCCAGAACGAGCTGAATGGCAAAGACGCCAAGATGCTGGTCGAGAATGGCTGTATTGCTGTCGCCGAAGGCGCCAACATGCCGACCACACCAGAAGGCATCATCCTGTTCCAGGACGCCGGGATTGCCTATGGCCCGGGTAAAGCAGCCAATGCCGGTGGTGTTGCCACCTCTGCTCTGGAAATGCAGCAGAACGCCTGCCGCGATTCTTGGACCTTCGATTACACCCAGAAGCGCCTTGAGGAAATCATGATTGATATCCACAAGAACTGTTACGAGACTGCCGCCGAGTTTGGCTCCGAAGGCAACTATGTAATGGGCGCAAACATCACTGGCTTCCTGAGGGTAGCCAGAGCCATGAACGCCATGGGCGTGATCTGATCCGGCCATGAACGGCGAAGAACCTTTCCAGCCTGCAGACCGGGTATCCACCGGACTGGCCGGGCTGGATGAGGTTCTTGATGGCCTTCGAATCGGCGATAATGTGGTCTGGCGTGTGTCTGACCTGGACGACTATCGTCGATTCGTCCTGTCTTTTGTTGAAGCGGCCTCTGACGCTGACCGCCAGATCATATACCTCCGTTTTGGCCAACATCCTCCGATAATTCAGCAGCACCCTTCGGTAAGAACCATCGAAATCGATGCCCTTGGCGGTTTCGAGAGCTTCACCAGCCGTGTCTGGCATTTGATTGAGCAACACGGTCGCGGCGCCTTTTACGTGTGTGACAGCCTGAGCGAACTGCTCAATGCCTGGGCCACCGATGCCATGGTGGGCAACTTTTTCCGGGTGGTGTGCCCGTTCCTGTTCGAGCTCGACACCGTGGCCTGGTTTGCCCTGCATCCAGACCGCCATTCGCGCGTGACTCTGGATCGTATTCGTCAGACCACCCAGGTGATGATTGACGTTCAGCGCCATGGCGACAACGTCCAGATTCAGCCCATCAAGGCCTGGCGCAGACAATCGCCCACCATGTTCCTGCCCCACCGTGAGCAGGACGGGCAGTTTCAACCGATCACAGACAGCAGTGATGCCACGCGCCTGCAAGCCAGCCTGGAACAGGAGTATCCGCAGCGACAGCCTTTACTGGACTACTGGGACCGCCTGTTCCAGGAAGCCAGCCGTGCCCTGGCCGAAGGTGATGAGCACTGCATCAATGACCTCCAGGAGCAGGTGCTCCAGGTGCTGATCAGCCGGGACACACGGATTCTGGAGCTGGCCCGGCGCTACCTGACACTAGAGGACCTGTTGGGCATTCGCAGCCGCCTGGTTGGCAGCGGCTACATCGGCGGAAAAGCCACCGGGATGCTGATCGCCCGCAACATTCTGCTGAACGATGCGCCCGAGCAATGGCTGCAACAACTGGAACCTCACGATTCCAGCTACCTTGGCACCGATGCCTATTACGCCTTTTTGGTGCACAACGGACTTTGGCCGGCCATCATGCGCCAGCGTTCGGAAGCTGGCTATCTGAGTGAAGCGCCCGCGCTGCGCGAAGGCATTCTGGCCGGGGCGTTCCCGAACGAAATCCGGACTGAACTGGAGCGTTTACTGGATCATTATGGCCAGTACCCAATCCTGGTGCGCTCCTCGAGCTTGCAGGAAGATGGCTTTGGCAACGCCTTTGCCGGCAAATACGAGAGTGTTTTTCTGGTCAACCAGGGCTCACCAGAGCAACGGCTGACCGCGCTGGAAAACGCGGTTCGCCAGGTTTACGCCTCGTCCATGAGCGAAGACGCCCTGGTGTACCGCAAGCAACGGGGGCTGGACCAGCGGGAAGAGCCCATGGCGCTGTTGATCCAGCGCGTTAACGGGCGCTTTCACGGTCGCTACTATTTGCCCGATGCCGCCGGTGTGGGAGTATCCCGCAACACCTTCGCCTGGGACAGCAACATGGACCCGAAGGCGGGCATGGTCCGACTGGTGATGGGGCTCGGCACCCGGGCGGTGGACCGGATCGAAGGCGACCATGCCTGCGTGATGGCGCTGGATCATCCAATGCGGCAACCGTTCCGCAACCAGGATGAAAGCTACCGGTTTTCCCAACATCTTGTAGATGTGCTGGATCTGAAACAAGGCATCTTAAACACCCGCCCCTTGAGTCAGCTGCTGGAAACCACCAAAGATTTGCCTATGGAGCACCTGGCCGAAGTGGACCGCGTTGCCAGCACCCGGGCCGAGCAGATTGGCCTGCAGGGACCGGTATGGCGGCTGACCTTCCGACCTCTGGTGCAGCGCAGTTCTTTCATCGCGCGGTTGTCTCACCTCCTGAAAACCCTTGAAGCCGGCTACCAGCATCCCGTGGATGTTGAATTTACCCTGCACCTGAATACCCAGGGCGAGCCCTCATTCAACCTGGTGCAATGTCGCCCTCTGGTCACCATTGGCGACACCGGTCCGGTGGTGATTCCTGACCAGTTAGCTGAGAGTCATCTGCTGTTCCGCACCCAGGGCCACTTCATGGGCGGCAATATCAACCTCGCCATTGAGCGGGTAATCCGGGTAGATGCCTCTGCCTATGCCGAACTTACTACCAGCCAACGCTATGACGTTGCACGGCTGATCGGCGAGGAGGTGCGTTCCTCGGACGAACCCACCCTGCTGATCGGCCCGGGGCGCTGGGGTACCAGCAGTCCGGAGTTGGGTGTTCCGGTGCGATTCTCAGACATCGCCGGCGTTGCCGCCCTGGTCGAAGTCTCGGAAAAAGCCGGCGACATGGTTCCTGATCTGTCCTATGGTTCGCACTTTTTCCAGGATCTGGTAGAAACCGGCATTGCCTACGCGGCACTGTTCCCGGAAAACAGCCACTGCCAGTATTATCCCGAGCGCCTGTTGCCGGAGTCTGCCCGGAAACAGACCAGCTCCCATCCGGCCATCCGGGTGCATCATCTGGGGCAGCGGCACCTGCAACTGACCGGTGATGTGATTCGTCAGCAACTGGCGTGTTACTTCCCCGATTGATCGCAGACAAGCCGGCTCATTTTTCCCAACCGGTTCGTCGTGACGGCTGCTAGAATGCCGACTATGGAATGGCTTACACACTCTCAGACCGGTTTTCGCCAGGCAGCCCGCTACTTGCTGGGGATGCGGCTGGCCATCATCAGCACCCTGCTGATCGCTGTGGCGGTCGCCGAAACCACCATCACTCTTGCCCATCGGGCCGAAGCCCTGATTCTTTGCCTGCTGTACGCGGTACTGGCCACCCTGGGCTGGCTCTGGTTCAGCCGAAAGCCCCCACAAGGTTCACTGCCGGTCAGTTTGTCATTGTCTGCAGACCTGCTATTGATCGGGCTCTGGCTGTTTTTCACCGGCGGCTACACCAACCCCCTGGTGTCACTGCTGTTGCTGCCCATTGCTGTGGCTATCATCCTGGTGCCCAGCCGCCAGAGCATCGTGCTGACCCTGACGGGCATTGCCGTCTATACCGCGTTAGTGCTCTGGCACGCCCCGGTGATGCACGATCACCAGCACGCAGACCTGGCCCAGCTTCACCTCGTCGGCATGTGGGTAACCTTTGCGCTGACCGCCGCCATTTTACTTCTGGTGGTCGGCACCCTGGCACGCCGGCTCCGCCTGCAACAAAGCCAGCTGTCGGATTTCCGGGAAGACCGCCTGCGGGATGAACAGATCATTTCGCTGGGCTTATCGGCAGCAGCAGTGGCGCATCGCCTGGGCACGCCGCTGAACACCCTGACATTGTTACTGGACGAAATCCGCGCTCACAGCGCCGGGAACACAAGCAAGGAACTGGACGACGACCTCGCTCTGATGGACCAGCAACTGGCGTTGTGCAGCAGCCACCTGCAACAACTCACCAAAGCCGCCGTAGAAGCCAGAACCGACCAGCTTGAACAGCTGCCCGTTCAGGCATGGCTCAAGCGCCTGCGCGAGTCGGCGACGTTGCTCTGGCCATCCGGCCCCATTAACTGGTCAAACAACCATCCGGACGCCATCATAGCGGTAGATGCCACCGTGGATCAGGCCGTACTGAACCTGCTGGCCAACGCCCTGACCGCAAGTCCTGACTGGGTTGCCGTGAATTGTCGAGTGACCGAGCCCGGCCGACTGGAGTTGATCGTCGAAGATCACGGCGACGGCCTGACACTGCAAGGCGCCCCTGGTGAGGATATTGTCGATTCTCGCAACGGCCTGGGGGTCGGTCTGTTCCTGTCTAACGCCACGATTCAGCGATTGGGCGGCAACCTCAGAGCAAGGGCCAGTGAAACTGGCACCACCATGATGATTGATTTGCCCATTACCCGAAACAGCCTTTACAAGGAACTCTCGGAATGACCGCGCAAGAACATTGGCTGTTGATTGATGATGACCAGGCCTTTGTGCAGGTACTCTGCCGCTCACTTGCCCGGCAGGGCATTGACGCGATCAGCGCTCACAATCGCAGCAGCGCACTTGAAGCCCTGAGCCAACACAGCTTTGATCGCTGCGTATTGGACCTGAATCTGGCCGGCGAGAGCGGTCTGCAGCTACTACCAGAGCTGCTCGCCCGTGACCCCGGGCTGGATGTGCTGGTGCTGACCGGTTACGGCAGCATTGCGACGGTGGTTGAAGCCATGCGCCGGGGCGCGGTGAATTATCTTTGCAAGCCGGTCACCGTCAATCAGCTGGTGAACGGTTTCGAACCTCTGGAAACACCACCCGCACTGCGACAGGAGCCACCGTCAGTAGAGGAAATGGAATGGGAGCATATCCAGCGGGTGCTTACCGAAAATGACGGCAATATCTCCGCCACCGCTCGGGCACTGAACATGCACCGGCGAACCCTACAGCGAAAACTTCAGAAGCATTCCCGCTGGCGCGAGTGACCGCTGCCACCAATTGACGGTGAATTTCACCTGAAATTGACGATGATCAACAAGCCCCGCCCTTTGTCCAATGTTCTGACGGGCCAGATGCGGTAGCATCTCGCGCTGCCAACGCATTGCAATAAACGGACAAGACCACGCCAGCACACCGGAATCTACGGAGATCTACAGCCGCCGTTAACTGTTATGCTTGCGCCACTATCTCGCATGGAAGGGAGGTCAGATTTCACTCATCGATAACCGGAATGCCACCTTCATGCCGAACACCCCGGAACAGATACAGCCTGCATTCGGAACTGATCCGGAACGCCTGGCTCTGGTCGCCACCGCCACCCGCAATATGGTGTTGGTACTGGATGCGGCCGGCTGCATCGAATGGGTGAACCGTGCGTTTGAAGCACACACCGGTTTTACACTTGAAACCATTGTCGGCCGGCAACCCGGCGACATCCTCCACGGCCCGGACACCAATCCTGAGACCGTCCTTCGCATTCGCCAGCACCTCCACAGAGGTGAGGTTTTCGAGGAAGACATCCTCAATTACACCGCAAGCGGCGCACCCTACTGGGTACACACCTATTGCATACCGGTTGGTGAAAGCGAAAGCGTGGAGCCCGGGTTTGTTGTCATCCAGACCAACATTTCCGACCGTAAACACAGCGAACGCGGCCTCCGGATTGCCGCCAGTGTGTTTGATCGCAGTCATGAAGCCATCATCATCACCGATCACAGCAACCGGATTATTGACGTAAACCCGTCCTTCTCAAGGATCACCGGTTACGCACGGGAGGAAGTACTTGGTCTGAACCCATCGATTCTGAGTTCTGGCCGCCATTCCCGGGATTACTACCAGTCCATGTGGGCCTCCATCGAGAAAACCGACCACTGGCGCGGCGAAGTCTGGAACCGTCGTAAAAACGGTGAGGAATATGTGGAGCTACTGTCAATCAGCCGGGTACACCTGGAAGAGCCCGGCCGATACTTCCATGTGGCTGCGTTTACCGACATCACCGCCCTGAAAAACCACGCCAGGGAGCTGGACCGGGCCGCCAATTACGACGACCTGACGGGCCTGCCAAACCGGCAATTATTGGAAGAACGGATTCGCTGCGCCCGCCAGCACGCAGAACGTCAGAAACGTAGCCTGGCCATCTGTTACCTTGATCTGGACGGTTTTAAAGCCATTAACGACGAACTGGGCCATGAAGTCGGAGATCTCGCGCTTCGAACCACCGCAGAGCGCCTGACCCAAAGCCTGCGCAGCGGCGACACCGTGGCCCGCATCGGCGGTGACGAGTTTGTTCTGTTAATGCATGACGACGAGTCGCCATCGGTGTATCAAAGCATCCTCAATACCGTGAACGAGCCTTTAACCTTTGCGGATAAACCACTCAAAATCACCGCCAGCCTGGGCATTACCCGCTACCCGGAAGACGACACCGATGCCGAAGGTCTGATTCGCCATGCCGATCAGGCCATGTACGCCGCCAAAGAAAAAGGCCGCAACCAGTTCCACATTTTTGATCCGGGCCTGAATGCCCATCGCCGGCAACGCCGGAATCAGTTGGTGGAAATCGCCAATGCGCTGGAGCACGATGAGTTCTCGCTGCACTTCCAGCCACAAGTGCGGATGGTTGACAGTGAAGTGGTCGGTTTTGAGGCGCTGATTCGCTGGAATCATCCCGAGAAAGGCTTGCTCTCGCCCGCTGCGTTTCTGCCAGCGGTGGAAAACAGCCATCTGGAAATCCCCCTGGGACAATGGGTGCTGAAAGAAGCCATCCATCAAATGAACCGCTGGCGTGAGGCCGGCGAGGCGCTGGCGGTCAGCATCAACATCAGCGCACCCCACCTGATGGACCGGAGCTTTGCCGACTATCTGGAGAGTTACCTGCACAGTCACCCAGAGGTCAGCCCTGGCCAGATCACGCTGGAAGTTCTGGAATCAACGGCACTGGAAGATACCAAACGCGCCAGCAACGTACTCGCGCGCTGCCAGTCCCTCGGCCTGCAAGTGGCGCTGGACGATTTTGGTACCGGATTTTCATCACTGACCTACCTGCGCACGCTGCCGGTCGATGTGATCAAGATTGACCAGAGTTTTGTTTGTAACATGCTGACCGACGACAATGATCGGGCCATCGTCGAAAGCGTGATCTTCCTGGCCCAGCGGTTTGATCACCCGGTACTGGCCGAAGGTGTGGAAAACACCGCCCACGCCAATGCTCTCCAAAGCATGGGCTGTAACCTGATTCAGGGGTACGGTATCGCCCGCCCGATGCCGGCTGATTCGGTTCTGCCCTGGCTGACCCAATGGCGCAGCACGGTCGGCCAAAGCCGGACACTGCCGGAACTCGAAGACACCGCAAATTACGGAACCGGTGGCTGAGCAGCCACACTAGCGATAACGGCGCTGGTCCAGCGTTCGGAGCCGCTCTGGATGCAGCACCATCAGACCGGTCACAAAGGCGCCGTTTACAAAGCCCTCGGGAATCATGAACAGCGGTAGGTAACTCAGGTAGTCATAAACCAGCTCATCAAAGCTGTAAATGCCGTTGGTCCACAGCAGAAGACACATCACCAGGCCGGCCACCGCGACTGAAATACCGGCACCGAAAAATCCACAAAAGAAGATGTAGGCGAAGAAACTGCGAAAGTCGCGCTTGCGCTCCCACAGCATGATGGCGTGGGTGACCAGCGCAGGCACCATCACCGTGATCAGGCCGTTAGCCGCAAACATGATCAACGGTTCCCGACCGGTGATCACAGTGATCACCAACGCCAGCAAGCCACTGAAAACCGCCAGCGCCCAGCCCAACATCAGCGTAATCACGGTAATGCCGAAGATATGGATGGCCAGTCCCGGAGAAATGCCGGCCCGTAACTGCCAGACAAATCCGAGAATAACCGCAGCTCCGAATACGGTATGTTGCAGCGAGGAATCTGTTCGGAAGCCGCGCCAATCGACCGTCCGTGCCGCGGCCAGCAGCACGAGCGCAAACACAATGGCGGTTAACAGCCACTGACTGGTCGAAAGCAGGTTTTCAGTCATTCCCATCAGAGTTACCGTTTGGCCGGGGCGAAATATCCTCAAAAGCCGTTTTTACACATACCCCGGCCGGCGTCAACGGGATCACAATGCCTTAATTATTCCAGTAAACTTCTTCCGGTTAACGACTGCCAAGCCTCAAATGTGCTCAGATACACACCACCACCGAGGTGCTGAAGGAACTCCGTGCCTTTGAGACGATCCATCACCGGGCCTTTGACTTCAGACAGATGCAGCCGCACTCCGGCGTCTTCAAGCCGCTCATTGATAGCCTCCAGGCTTTCAAGGGCTGATGCATCCACCAGGTTCACCGCCGGGCACACCAGCACCAGGTCGCTCAGTTCCGGTTCCCGGGCGATCAGATCCATCACCCGCTCCTCCAGGAACCGCGCATTGGCAAAATACAGGCTTTCATCAACCCGCAAAAACGTGACCTTCGGGCACAGTTCAACGTCATGCCGCAGCACGTTGCGAAAGTGCTCGGTACCGGGCACCCGCCCGACCACGGCACTGTGAGGGCGGCTGGTACGGTAGAGAAACAGGCCGATTGACAGTAACACCCCGGCGATAATGCCGGCTTCAACACTGTGAACAAGGGTCAGCACGATGGTCGCCAGCATGGCGCCGAAATCGGTGCGGGAATAGCGGAAAGTCCGGCCCAGTGCGGGCAGGTCAATCAGGGTCGTCACGGCTACGATGATGGTGGCAGCCAGAGTAGCCTGAGGCAGCCAGGCAATCGCCGGTGTCAGGAACAGGGTGGCCAGGGCGATGCCCACCGCGGCGTAGGCGCCGGCAGCCGGTGTTTCGGCACCGGCATCAAAGTTGACAACAGAGCGTGAAAAACCTCCGGTGACAGGCATACCGCCCGACAATCCGGAACTGATGTTTGCCGTACCCAGGCCAATCAGCTCCTGATCCGGATCAATACGCTGGCGCCGCTTGGCCGCGAGAGTCTGGCCAACCGACACCGATTCAACAAAACCCACCACACTGATCAACAAGGCGCTGACCGCCAGTTGCGACCACAGGCTTGGTTCCAGACTGGGCAAGGTGAACGATGGCAGGCCCGATGGCACAGCGCCAACCAACCGCACACCCTGTTCATCCAGCCGTAACAGCCAGGCCAGTAACGTGGTCAGCAGCACCGCCAGAATGGGCGCCGTTTTGGTCAGGATGTCGGCACTGCGATCCGCCAGCCCGAGTTGTTTAAGCAGGGGTTTGAGAAAGCGTCGGGACCACAACAGAAACAACAGCGCACCGACACCAACAAACAGGGTCGGCACATTGGTGCCCGTCAAAGAGGCCAGAAACGAGCCGCCAATATCGAGCAGATTATGCCCGGAAGACTGGGTGCCGAACAGGTGCTTGAGCTGGCTGGCCGCGATGACAATCCCGGAGGCGGTAATAAACCCGGAAATCACCGGATGGCTAAGAAAGTTGGCCATAAAGCCAAGTTTCAGAACACCCATGACCGTCAACATCAGGCCAGACATGACCGCAATCAGAACGGCACCGGCGAGGTATTCGGCGCTGCCCACCTCGGCCAGGGGCGCCAGGGCCGCGGCCGTCATCAGGGAGACCACGGCCACCGGTCCTACGGACAGGGTGCGGCTGGTGCCGAACACCGCATACACCACCAGTGGCAACATGCTGGCATACAGGCCAACCTGCGCCGGCAGCCCCGCCAGCAGGGCATAAGCGAGCGATTGTGGAATCAGCATCACGGTGACAATGACGGCCGCAATGAGATCACTGGTCACCTGACCACGGTGATATGTTGGTGCCCACTGCAGAATGGGCAAATAGCTTTTAAGGTTCATGTCCGGCTCAGAACAGGTCGACAGGAACTTTCAGGTATACCTGGCCGTTATCGTCAGCGGGCGGCATTTGGCCTGCACGCATATTGACCTGAACCGATGGCAGAATCAGCCGGGGCATATCCAGTGTGGCATCTCGCTCGGTGCGCATTTTCACGAATTCATCCTCGGAAACGCCCTCGTGTACATGCACGTTCGCCTCGCGCTGCTCGGCCACGGTGGTCATATGATGGTAGTCATCCCGGCCGGGGGCTTTGTAGTCGTGGCACAGGAAGATCCGGGTGTCTGAAGGCAAGGCTAGCACTTTCTGGATCGAGCGATACAAAACCCGGGCATCGCCACCCGGGAAGTCGCAGCGAGCGGTACCGTAATCGGGCATGAACAGCGTGTCGCCGACGAACGCCGCATCACCGATGACATACGTCAGACATGCCGGCGTATGGCCGGGCGTGTGCAACACCCGACCTTCCATGCCGCCAATGGTGAAGGTGTCGCCTTCTTCGAACAGCCGGTCGAACTGGCTGCCATCCCGGGCAAACTCGGTACCGGCATTAAACGCCTTGCCGAAGATGGTCTGAACGTCGGTAATGCGGGCGCCGATACCGGTCTTGCCGCCCAGTTTTTCATGCAGATAGGGCGCCGCCGACAGATGATCAGCGTGCACGTGGGTTTCCAGAATCCATTCGACGCTCAGCTTGTTTTCCTGAATGTATCGGACAATCTCGTCGGCCGACCGCACATCGGTGCGACCAGCGGCGTAATCAAAATCAAGCACCGAATCCAGGATCGCGCAGGCCTGACTACCCGGGTCGCGAACCACGTAGCTGAAAGTGTTGGTGGGTTCGTCAAAGAAATGCTGAACGATTGGCTGTTTCATAAAAATCACCTCGGCTGCTGCCAGTGCCTTAAATTTAATTCTAAGGATATACTAAAATGAAATATGAGGTGAAATTCTGTTTTCTTATATGCGCGATAACCCTGATGCATCGACCAGACAATCCCGGCCACCCTGCTTGGCCTGGTACAGGCGCCGATCAGCGTAATCAATCAGCACATGAGGCGTAACCGGCTTGCCCGTCAGCTCCTCAACGCCGGCAACGCCGGCGCTCACGGTGACTGGAATGGAATGACCGTCATAAATAAAGGTTTCTTTCCTCACTACTTCAAGCACCCTGTCTACCAGCGCCCTGACTTCATTGGATTCTACTGCGGCAAACACCACCAGAAACTCTTCACCGCCAAATCGGGAGACCACGTCGGTGGTGCGGGTGTGACGCATTAGCAACTCGGAAAAGCGCTGAAGAATGTAATCGCCGGCCAGGTGCCCAAGGTTATCGTTAATCTGCTTGAAGTAATCAATGTCGAACATCGCCAGTGCAAAACGCTCACCCACCCGATTGCTTCTCGCCAATAATTCATCCAGTCGGGGCATCAGATATCGACGGTTGTGCAATCCGGTCAAAGGATCACGAATCGACTGGCGCAGTAATTCCTGTTCAAGTCGGCTCCTCTCCAGAGCACCGGATAACAGTCCAGACACAATGATCAACAGGTCTGCCTGATCGGTCCTCCAGATCCGTTTGCTCAACGAATCCACACCGAAAAAGCCGGTCACCCGGCCCCGGATCCTGATCGGCACGCAGAACATGGAGCTGACGCCCTGGTCCTGCAGCATGGCCCGTTCGGGCGCCGCCCCTGCCGGCAGGCCGTCGACGTCCTCAATGAACACCACCTGATTGAGGTCCACCATGTTCTGGATTTGCCGATGCCACCACTGGAACTGGTCAATCGGTACGTCCTGCTGGCTTTCAATCAGCGATTCCACGCCCGGCGCGCACCATTCGTGGGTATTGGTCATCCGGCAGTAGTCTTCTGAGAAGTGGTACAGGTAGGCCCGGTCAACCCGGAAAAAATGACTGATAGAGGTCAGCAATTCATCAATGCATTCATCAATGGTGCCGAAACCCAGGTTGATGAACTCGGTCGACAGGCGGGCAATGAGCTTCTGGAAACCGGCCTGAAACTGGAACTCCGCCTCACTGTCTCTGAGCGTTTGCTCCAGATCTTTGTAATGCTGGATGTTGTGAAACTGGCCATACCAGAGGGTACTGCCGTCGGCCTGGCGCTCTGGCACCGAGTGCGCCTCAAACCATTGGTAACCTTTATCAATCGTTTTCAGGCGGGCGCGGTAACACCAGGGGGTGAGGGTTTGTGCCGACTCGAGGATGCTGCTCTCAACGCCAGCGGCATCGTCTGGGTGGATAATCAAGAAAACTGCGTCGGCATTTTCATTCAGCTGGGCGGGATCCGCTCCGAAAAGTGTCCGCACCTGCTCGCTGACAAACGGATAACGATGGCGCTTGCCATCTGCGCTTTGCCAGAAGGTAAACAGCACACCAGGCACGCCCGACGCCAGCTTTTGAAACGATGGGGCGGACAGTTCGGTGCCTTGCCTGCCATTGGACTTGCTTGCCATAAATGGCAGTCTCCCTGTTGGAGCTTTCAGCTCTCTTGCTCAGAGTGTAGTCCAGTGAAACAGAGCCGGCGACCGCTATCCCGCCTCAATTATCAACCGTAAACGACACAATCCGTGAGAGATGGCTGATCGGCAAACCGGTTTCCTGATGCCACTGATTAAAGGCCTGCTGGGCCTGGGTCAGGCCCTTCTTGCTGGAAGCTGAGGCGTCAAGAATGCCGGCACGCGTCAATGCGGTGGTGACATCGTTCGACAGAATAAATCCATCCCAGCCAACCCGGCGCAGAAAATACTGGGCCGAATTGCCTCCCAGGCGTGCCCCGTTGCGCTTCAGGTACATCAACAGGCCCACCTGATCGTCATTCGGCCACTGCGCCAGAAACTGGCCAAAACTGCCGTGATCCCGGGCGACATCCATGATCATTCGAGCGTTTTCAGGCACCGTGCGGATCTTTTGCATATTGCGGACAATCCGCTCATCGGTCGCCAGTTGCTCCAGAACGTCTGGCGGCACCTGTTGCCAGTAGGCAGGCACAAAGCCATGAAACGCCGCTTCAAAATCTGGCCACTTGTTCTCGATCACCCGCCAGACAAAACCGGCCTTGAAGATGCACCGGGTGATTTCCGACAGATAGCGATCATCGCCGGTCGCTGCCAGGGCACCCGGAGCAGGCAACCTGGGCAACAGCGCCTTGACCGCATCCGGGCCACCCTTGCGGCGCGACGCCTGGTCATACATTGAAGAAAACTTCATAGCAGCTCCCTGCAAAATAAACCCCAATTTGGGGCTTGTCATCCCCAAATTGGGGACTATAGTACCCTTTTGGGGGATGATAAAAGAAGGACCGGAACATGCCTGCAATCAGCATTGGCGATGCACTATTCACAAAGACACAACAACGCCTACTCGCGTTGCTTTACGGCCATCCAGAGCAAAGCCTGTATCTAAACGAACTTGTCAGGCTTGCACAGATCGGGCGCGGTGCTGTCGGGCGCGAACTCTCAAAGCTCACAGATGCTGGCTTGATCATCATGACCCGCCAGGGCAACCAGACTCACTACCAGGCCAACCCCGACAACCCTATTTTTCATGAGCTGACCCGGATTGTACAAAAGAGCTTTGGTATCGCCGATCAAATCCGACTTGCCCTGGCGCCATTGGCCGGGCAGCTCGAACAGGCTTTCATTTACGGTTCAATCGCCAAAGGCGACGCCCATGCGGCCAGTGACGTTGACCTTATGCTGGTTGGCAACGATTTGAGTTATAGCGAAATTATGGAACTGTTAACACCTGCAGAAGAACGACTGCAGCGAACCATCAATCCCACGGTATACTCTCCTGCCGAATTTGCGGAGCGCCTGGACCAGCACCAAAGCTTTTTAACGAGGGTAATGGATCAGCCCCGCATCAATCTGAAATCCGAATCTCCAACACAAGGTTAGCGCATGGAAGCACTTGAAAACCTGGTCAAGATCCGCAGACTGAAAATCGAAAAACCTGATGCCAAAGAGTTTGAGGGGATGGCTATCGCTCAGAGAGTCGATATCTCGTTTTTCAGTGCTTACAGCACACCCTGGGGCTACCCCACGCCAAATGGCGTGTACTCGACAAGTGTCACTCGGCTCGCAACCTTGCCGAGTACGAAGGCCACCTGGATGTAAACCCGCAGCTATTGCGGGAGCTGAAAGACATAACCCACGAACTGCAAGGCATGGTCAAAGAACTCCCTGCCATCAAAGACTGACTCAGGATCGAACCGGCACAAACACCGGTGCGCCGTCAGCCTCGACGGTAATTAAACGTTGGCCGTACAAGCGCTCAAGAGCTGATGGGACAAGCATGGCTTCCGACGGCCCCCAGCAGGCTTCGCCGTCCGGGTACATCAACAGTAAGTGATCACACCATCGGGCGGCCAGGTTCAGGTCGTGCAGGCACATGAACACGGCCTTATCGTTGTTGGCCTTGGCGGTCAGCAGGTTCATGACGGCAACCTGGTGGTGCAGGTCCAGATGATTGGTGGGCTCATCCAAAAGCCAGACATCGGGGTTCTGGGTCATCAGGGTGGCAATGGCGACCCGCTGGCGCTCACCACCCGAGAGAGTGCTGACCAGGCGATCACGCAGGTGAATCACATCCAGAGCCTGCAAGGCCTTCTCCGCCAGAACGATATCTTCGGAAGACTCCATCTGCCAAGCCGACAACCAAGGGTGTCGGCCAATCAGGGCGGTTTCCAGCACTGTGGCCGGAAAGCCATCCTGCCGATCCTGAAACACCAGGCCCACCTGCTGGGAAATCTGCTTGCGCCGCAGCGAGGCCTGCGGCTTGTGATCCAGCAGCACCTGGCCACTGCGAGGTGGGCGCAGGCCGGCCAGCGTATGCAGCAGAGTGGTTTTGCCGACACCGTTGGGGCCGAGCACCCCCCAGATCTGCCCCGGGCGTATGTGCAGGCCCAGTGGTGATCCCGAGTCGCGCCCGGGAATATCAATAGTGAGTTCGTGACTGGCCAGGGTGGTCATCAGCGACTCCGGTACAGCAGATAAAGGAACGTGGGCACACCCAGCAGAGCAGTAATCACGCCGACCGGCAGCTGCTCCGGTGCAATCACGTTCCGGGCCAGCGTATCCGCCAGCACCAGCAGAATGCCCCCCGCCAGCGCACAGGCGGGCAGAATCAGGCGCTGATCATTGCCCAGCACCAGCCTGAGCATGTGCGGCACCACCAGCCCGACAAAGCCAACGGCACCGGCCATGGTCACCGCCGTTGCGGTTAATACGCTGGCCAGTAGATAGATCAGCCATTCCAGCGGGCGAACCGACACCCCGAGGGCCGCTGCCTGCATGGAGCCGCGGGCCAGCACATTCAGGCTTCGACCCAAAGGCAGTACCAGCAGGCACACCAACACCAGAACCAGCATGCCGGGCCAAGGCTGACCGGAGTGCGACAGGTCGCCCATTAACCAGTACAACATGCCGGGCAAGCGTGCCGCTGGTGTCATCGACAAGATAAGGGTAATCAGAGCACCCCAGCCGGCCGCCACTACCACGCCCGTCAGCAACAACCGAGACGGCGTCCAGCTGCCACTGCCGTGGGCCAGACCAAACACCAGCAGGGTAGCCAACATGGCGCCGGCAAAGGCCGAGCCCGACACGATAAAGCCCGCCGTGCCCGCCAGCATGGCCAGCAAAGCGCCCACCGCAGCGCCGCCAGACAGGCCCAATACGTAGGGGTCCGCCAGCGGATTGCGCAGCAGCACCTGCATCAAGGCGCCAGCCACGGCCAACAAGCCACCCACCACGAAAGCACTCAATACCCGAGGCAAACGCAAATCCAGAATCAATGTGCGGTCCAGCTCACTGCCACCGCCAGCAAACACCCACAGCACCTTGGAAAATCCGACATGACTGCTACCAACGCTGACCGCGACCAACACGGCCAGCATCCCCATCAGCACCAGCCCAACCAGCGGGCGCAAAAAACTAGAGCCGGGCACGGGCAGTCTCCAGGGTCTGGCACAGGTGTTTAACGCCGTCCAGCATCCTCAGGGTCGGGCGAGCCAGCAAGTCTGGCGGCTCGAGGTAAAGATTCCCGGCCGCCACGGCCGGCAGGCTGGCAAACGCTGTCCAGTCTTCCAGCCACTGGCGGTCACTCTCCTGGCGACCGGAGGTCACAATCACTTCCGGCGCGGCCTCAAGGACCGCCTCAGTGCTGATGCGAGGAACCAATCGGGGCAGATGACCAAACACGTTCACGCCGCCACAGAGTTCGATGGCTTTACCAATCAACTCGTCTCGGTTAATGGTCATCAAAGGCTGATCCCAAACCTGATAGAACACTCTGATGAGGGACGCTTCTGCGTAGTTTTCCTCAAGCTCGATCAGGTCATTTCGAAACAGCTCGGCCTGCGCCACCCCCGTAGCCGGGGTTCCCGTCAACACAGACAGATCTTCAATAGCCTGCGGGATGTGTTCGAACTCTCGTGGCGCCAACCAGAACACTGTCACGCCCAGCTGCGCCAGGCGATCAAGTTGCTGTCGGGAATTACCATCCACCCAGGCCACCACCAGATCCGGCGCCAGCGCCAGAATCGCTTCCAGATCCAGCCGGCTGCTGTCGCCTACCCGAGGCAACTGCTCGGCCTGGGGCGGGTAGTCACTCCAGGCGCTGACAGCCACCACAAGGTCACCGGCACCCGCCGAGAACAGCAGTTCAGTGGCGCCGGGGGAGAGGGAAACGATGCGGGTGGCAGGTCCGGGCAGGCAGACGTTGCGGTCGAGGGCATCGCTAGCGCACAGTGTTTCACCCAGCACCGTGACCGGTACCAGTAAAAGCAGGATAAACACTGTGAGCCGGCGTGTCGTCATGGAGCGATAGTGCCCGTCCTGTTCATGAAGTTGTATTCATAGCATTAGCGGCTGAAATCATAGCGCACCGAGGCCATGTAGGTCCGACCGGCGGCCAGATAGTCGAATGGCTCAAAGGTGACGCTGTCGTTACCCAAGCTGGTGGTATAGCGACGGTCCAACACGTTATCGACTTTGAGGCTGGCGGACCAGCCCGGCAGGAAATTCCAGGCAGCCCGAAGGTCCACCGTTCCGTAGCCGGGCAGCAGGCTATTATTCGCCGCATCGTTGTAACGATTGCCCTCAGCAATCAGGCTAGCGCCAACGGACCACCTGGAAAACAGACGATCGACATCCAGCCTGGCGCTTTTGTCCGCACGGCGTGGCAGGCGGGTGCCGGTATCCCGGTTCTCGGTGTCGGCATAAGTCAGCGCAGCGGCAATGTCCCAGCCACCGGTTTCAAAGCCTGACGACACTTCCACACCACGAATTCTGGCTATCTCGACGTTCTCCATGGTGCCGTCAAAGGTGACCGGATCAACAACGTAGGTAATCAGATCATCAACATCGTTCTGGTACAACGCGACGTCCCAGAACCATTGGGTATACCTGCCGGAAAAACCCAACTCGACCATTTGCCCCTGTTCAGCATTCAGGTCAGGGTTTCCGCTGTAAAAAGGCGTGGTCAGGTACAGATCATTAAACGTGGGTGCCCGGAATGAAGTTGCATAACTCACCCGCATACGATGCGATCGATCAAACTGGTGACCAAACGCAATACCGCCGGTCTCTTCCTTACCGTATGCCTCATTGTCATCTAGGCGCAAGCTGAGCATCAGGTCGCTGGCGCCAAAATTCAAACGGCCCTGGCCGAACACGGCAGCATTGGTTCTGCTGTTCTCCGTGAAGTCGTCACTGCCTTCTACTTCGTCAACCATTACCTCTGAGCCCAGCACCAACTCATGGACACCGGCGGTCAAGGTATTGTCCCAGCGAGCAGAGCGGGAGAGCGTGTTATAGATGCTCGGAAAGCTTCCGAAGGTTTCCTGCTCATCGCGAGCCTCGGAGAACTGTATACGGGTGCGCCAGTAGTCGCTCGCTACTGCCTCAACATATAAGCCCGCCGCTCGTATCATATAATCCGTGTCACCACCTTCAAATTCAGTATTGCCTTCAGACTGGAACACCGTCAGACCAGCACCTCCGCCTTGTTCAAAACGGTGGCTGATTTTGGCCAGACCGCCGGCATTGCGGAAACCCTTGTCTTCACCACCCGCCCGCAGATTGGTGCCATCGGTATCAGAATAGTTGCCACTGGCAAGAAATGACGATTGGCCTGCGCGCCCGGCGACACCCGCTGAGGTTTCCCTCGTTTGGTGAGAGCCCCCCGCGACCTCGGCCCAGCCCTGACGCTCTGCTTGTGGTTCCAGAGTAAATGCCTGAATCACGCCACCCACCGCATCGGCACCATAAAGAGAGCTCTTGGCACCTCGCACCAACTCAACCTGTCCCATCAGTTCCGGGGGCAGAAATTGCCAGGGCGGAATACCGGCAGTTCCTGAACGCAGACGAATACCGTCCAGCAGCAAAACCGTCCCGGAACTGCCTGCGCCGCGTAGAAACAGGCTGGTGGTCTTACCGTAACTGCCGTCGGATACCACATTCACCCCTGGCTGACCGCGCAACAGATCCCGGAACTCGGCCGGCTTTTGCCGCTCGATATCGGCTTGATCAATCACGGTCACCGACGACAAGCTCTCGCCCACGGTCTTAGGCCCAAGCGTGGCCGTCACCACAATCGGATCAAGCTGTTCGGTTTTGTCAGAAGACTGGGCCGCCACCGCCAACGGCAGGGCCAATAGTGATACACCGGCAATAACTGCAGGCAACTGGAAGTGATACATCAGAATTCTCCGCCAACCGCGCGCACCCGCACGGGTTGAAGCTCAAGGTTAGGCTTAAGGCTGCGGAACGGGCATAGGGCAGGCGGGTTCGGTGTGATGGAGCGAGGCCGGGAATCGCCCACCCAAGCCGCCCACCGCAACTCCGGGTGTTTTTTCAGGCCGGTCTCCGGGCTTGCAAGTGGAGCGAACTCCGGGGCAATCACCTTCCCATGCCGTGAGCACAGTGGCGCATCAGATTGCCGTACACTTGCTTACCGTTGCGGGGGCAGCATCGGACTAGCACTGGCGTTGCCAGGCGCACCGATTTCCCGTTTCACCCGTCGCGCATTGCGACGGGCACCTGAAAAAAGTGTCGCAAGGCTAGCAACAGTCAACAAAGCGGTCAACGACATCTATCAAAAGGTTGCGTGGCCCTGTCCAGCCCCCACTGCTATATTCATCAGTCAGATCACTGTTTTCGTCGCCAAATCAGGGAGTTTTATGCAGGCCGAGCTGCTCGACATCCGCAACCACATTGCCCAATACCCTCCGTTTGATGATCTGCCCGAGGAGCTTCTGGAGCGAATCGTCTCCGGGATCGAAGTAGTCTACTGCCGGGCCGGCACGCAGATTCTTGAGTTGGGCCAGAGCAACCACTGGTTGCATTACATTCGCAGCGGTGCGGTCGAGATCTTCCGGCGCTCGGGCGAGCTGTATAACCGGGTCGGCGAGGGGGAGATGTTTGGTCAGTTTGGCCTGATGATGAACAAAAAGGTGCGCTTTCCGGCCAAGGCCATCGAAGACAGCCTGATCTACAAAATCCCTGATGAGGTCTTCCAGTACCTCTGGGAACAAGATGAGAACTTCGCCGACTTTGTCGAGATCGAAGACCGCAGCCGCCTGCGCTCGGCCGTGTCCCGCCGGGAAAAATCCAATGAGCTGATGATGGCAAAAGTGACCCGCCTGATTTCCCGCGAGCCCATTTGCGCACCCACCACCGTGCGGCTTCAGGAAGCGGCCAGAATCATGACCGAGAACGGCGTGTCCGCCCTGCTTTTGATGGATGAAACTGGCGAGCGCCCGAAGCTCAAGGGCATCATCACCGACCGAGACCTGCGCACCCGCGCCGTCACCCATGCCCTGGCCTCTGAAACCCCGATCAGCGAGATCATGACCGAGGGACTGATTACCGTCAGCGCGCGCTCGTTCATTTTCGAGGCCATGCTGATCATGCTGCACAACAACGTACACCACCTGCCGGTGATTGAGGGCGACGAAGTGCGGGGCGTGGTGGCGCTGTCAGACATCGTTAAATATGAAAGCCAGAGCAGCCTGTTCCTGGTCAGCAACATCTACCAGCAGAAGCACGTCAAAGGCCTGAAGAAAGTCAGCAAGGATGTGCGTGACAGCTTCGTGCGCATGGTCAACGAAGACGCCAATTCCCACATGGTCGGCAGCGCCATGGCCGGCATTGGCCGCAGCTTCAGCCAGAAGCTGCTGGAATTGGGCGAAGAAGAGCTGGGGCCACCGCCGGTACCCTACTGCTTCATGGCGCTGGGCTCCATGGCCCGGGACGAACAGTTAGTGGTCACCGACCAGGATAACGCTATGATCCTGGACGACAGCTTTATTCCGGAGGAACACGACGAGTACTTCCTGGCGCTGGCCAAGTTTGTCAGCGACGGCCTGGCTGAATGCGGTTACACCTATTGTACTGGCGACATCATGGCGACCAACCCGAAATGGCGACAGCCGCTCAAGGTGTGGAAGCAATACTTTACCCAGTGGATCGACAGCCCGAACGGAGAAACCTTGCTCAACAGCAACATCTTCTTCGATCTGGACGGCATCCATGGCCAGACGGAACTGGCAGAGCAGCTGAAGACCCTGATTGCCGAGAAAGCCTCCAACAGTCAGCGCTTCCTGACCCTGCTGGCCCGCAATGCCCTGAACCGGACGCCGCCGCTGGGCTTCTTCCGGACCTTTGTGCTGGAGGAAGACGGCAAACACCAGAAAACCTTTAACCTGAAACGCCGGGGCACCGCGCCACTGTCTGACCTGATTCGAGTACACGCGTTGGCCTGCGGCGCCCGCTCCCAGAACTCCTTCGAGCGGCTGCGCGATATCGCTAAAACCAAGCTCTTAATGGAAGACGACGCCAGCAACCTGCGCGACGCGCTGGAGTTCATCTCCATCGTACGCATCCGCCACCAGGCACTGGCGATTGAAGAAGGCCGCGAGCCAGACAACAACGTGCGTCCGGAAGACCTGTCGCCGTTCGAGCGCAGCCACCTGAAAGATGCCTTCCAGGTGGTCAGCAACGCCCAGAAGTTCCTGAGATTCCGCTACAACGCCGGGGGCGGTCGGAATGTCTAGCAACATCAAAAGCCGCAACAGCCGTCAGAACTGGCCGGAGAACTACCGGCTGCTCGCGGAACAAGCGATAGACCCCAGAGTGCGTGGGTTCTACCAGGCCGGCTGCCCAGACCCGGACACACCGATCCGGGAGGTTCCGCTGTTGGCACTGGATTTCGAGACCACCGGCCTGGATGCCGAACAACACTCGATAGTGAGTATCGGACTGGTGCCGTTTACCCTTGATGGTATTCAACTGGGTAAAGTCTGGCACCAGGTGGTGCGTCCCAAACTGCCGCTGCACCAGACCTCCATCACCATTCATGGCATCACCCATACCGACATCGACCAGGCCCCGGACCTCGAAGAGGTGCTCGACCCGCTGTTCCAGCACTTAACTGGCCGAATCCCTGTGGTGCATTACCGCAATATCGAGCGCCCCTTCCTGAGTGTTGCCTTGCAATGGCGCCTGAAAGAGCATCTGCGCTTTCCGGTGATCGACACCATGGCCATCGAAGCCCACCTGCACCCCGACCGGCATCCCAGTCGCTGGCAGAAGCTGATGGGTAAGCAGCCGACCTCCATCCGCCTGGCTGACAGCCGGTTGCGCTATGGCTTGCCTCACTACGCCGGCCACAATGCCCTGATTGATGCCATCGCCACCGCCGAGTTGTTGCAGGCCCAGATCCTGCACCATTTTAGTCCCGACACACCCATCGGAGACCTCTGGGTTTAAGGGTTCGTAGCCCCGGAGCCCGGCAAACGATAGAATGGCGACAAATCAATCAAAGAGATTGCAGTGACCGCACCCATCACCAAAACATCCCCGCTGGACGCCTTCAGGCGCGCCCGAAAACTCTGGTTAAAAGGCGAGAAAATCAGCCTGGCCGCCCTTGCTGACGACCTCAACATCGGCCGTGCCACGCTGTTCCGTTGGGTTGGCAACCGCGACCTGTTGATTGGTGAAATCCTCTGGTCTCTTTACGAGCCTCTGTACAAAGAAGCCCGCCATATCACACCCGGCCACGGTGTCGACTACGTGGTGGGTGTTTTTCGTCATATCAACATGACCATCCTGCACTTCGCGCCGCTGCGGCGGTTTTTGCATCAGGACCCGGAATACGCGCTGAAGATGCTCACGTCGTCCCACTCCACGCTGCACGCGCGCACGGTGGAAGTGAACACCCGCTTACTGAAAGATCAAGTGCGCTCGGGTCATCTCAGCCCGCCCATGAACGTTCAAAGCCTGTCCTACTTTATGGTTCGTATTGCGGAATCCTGCCTGTACAGCGACATCATCGGCGGCCGCGAGCCCCGGGATGAAGAACTGGAAGATGCCTGCACCGCAGTGAGAATTCTTCTGGGCGGAAAAGTCTGAGCCCTCTCCACCCCGCCGTCGAACTCTGGCAAACCCGGTGACCCCCGACTAAGCTAAGCAAACCACACAAAAATACCCGCGGACCTGACCCACACAAGTGAAATTTCAGGGGCAAGGCCGCCAACGCAAAGGAGCGCGTTATGCCAGTGCAACCCACCCGAATTCTGTCGCCACTCAGCCTTCTGATCCCTGCTGTGATCCTGACCTGCCTCCTGATATCACCGAAGGCCTTTGCCCAGAACCTGACCGAAGCCAACGTGCGCGCCTTTCTGGACAGCCTGCAGGCAGCCGAGCCCGTAATGATGGAACATGAAGAAGAACTGGAAGCCCTGACTGATCAGTCTGACGACACCGATTTTTCCGCGATTTTCTCTTCTGGCCTGGAGAAAATGAAAGGCCATGCCATGTACCAGGACCTGGAGCGCGTGGCGAAGCGCCACGGTTTTTCCAGCATCAAGCAATGGGCAAAGACCGGTGATCAGATCTTCCAGGCCTGGATCGCCCTGGAAATGGACGAGCAGCGCCCTTCGCAACAAGAGATGCAACAGGCACTGGCCGAGATCGAAAGCAGCCCCCACATGACGCCAGAACAAAAAGAGCAGATGAAAGCCATGATGGGCTCAGCTATGACCACCATGAACCAGGCCAGCGATGTGCCAAACGACAACAAACGCGCGGTCCGGCCCTTTATGGACGAATTGCGGGCCATGTCTGAGGATGAAGACAGCGGCTGGTAAACCGGGCACCAGAACGGATGCAGCGAAAGCTGCCCCAGCACCCATAAAAAACCCGGCAGCTGTCGCCAGTGCCGGGTTTTTTATGGCCTGAAGCAGGCGAATGTCAGCCAAACAGGCTGTATGCAAAGATGATCGCCACAGCAACCGGTGTTACGTAACGGATCAGGTTGTACCAAAGGGTAAAGCTGCCGTCCTTCATCACCAGATCGCTCTGCAACGATTCTTTCGCCACAAACCAACCTACGAACAAGGCGGTCAGCAAACCAGACAGCGGCAGCATAACGTTGGCGGTGAAGTAGTCCAGCAAATCGAAGATGGTCTTGCCTTCAAAGGCCTCGAACATGCCCAGCGGCGCAAAGCCGGACCAGACGTTCAACGACAGGATAGAGGCAATACCCAGAGCCCAGCACAAGCCACCTACCAGCACTGCGCTGCCGGTACGGGCCAGTTCAGTTTTCTCTTCAACCCACTCGACCACCGGCTCCAGCAGTGAAATACCGGACGTCCAGGCCGCAAACAACAGCAGGATAAAGAACAGGGTTCCGAACAATTCGCCCATCGGCATGGCACCGAACGCCAACGGCAGGGTGATAAAGATCAGACCCGGGCCTTCGCTGGCCTCCAGACCATTGGCAAATACCAGCGGGAAAATCGCCAGACCGGCCAGCAGCGCAACCACGGTATCCATAATGCCGACCGTAATAGCGGTGCGACCAATAGACACGTCGCGGCTCAGGTAAGAGCCGTAGGCCATCATGATTGCCATACCCAGGCTCAAGGTGAAGAAAGCGTGACCAAGAGCAACCAGCACACCCTTAACACTCAGCGCGCTGAAATCGGGGGTAAACAGGAAGCTAACCGCCTCACCGAAATGCCCGGTGGTGGTGGCATAGCCGACAACCACCAGCAACAGGATCAACAACGCCGGCATCAGGATGGTGACCGCACGTTCCAGACCGCCTTTCAGGCCACGGGAAACCACAAACACCACCAACGCCATGAACACGGTATGCCAGATCAGCAATTTGGCGGGACTGGCCAGCAAACCGCCAAACAGGTCACCGACCGATTCTGCCGTGCCACCGGTGAAATCGCCCATAGCCGCATGGCCGATATAGGATGCAGCCCAGCCACCAATCACCGAGTAGAACGACAGGATGATAAAGGCAGCCAGCATGCCGACAATGGCAGAAATCCGCCAGGCCGGTGACGCCAGGTTGCGCTCGGCCACCAATCTGAAACTGGTGATCGGGTTGTGGCGACCGTTACGGCCGATAAACACCTCTGCCATCATGATCGGAATACCGACGATGAAAATACAGAGCAGATAGACCAGTACGAAGGCGCCACCACCGTTTTCACCGGTGACGTAAGGGAACTTCCAGATATTACCGAGGCCAACAGCGGAACCGGTCGCTGCCAGGATAAACGCGAACTTGGACGACCAGAGTCCGCGAGCCCCGTTACCGCCGTTTGAAGCGGAGTTGGACTGTGTCATGAGTTTTCTTCCTGTGCTTTTGGCTGAGGAAACTACGAATTGAAAGTGCGCCGGGCGAGTTGCTCGGGCTGTTGGGCGGGGATTCTGCCAGATTTACTGGCAAACCGCGAGATCAGATCTTTCAGGCCACGGGCCATGCCCCACCAGAATAATCACGGTTGCCAGTAGCGCCGAGTCGAGCTGGAGCGCGCCCAGACTGAGCCCCACGGATAACCCGAAGAGCCAGCCGGACCGCATCATCGACACAGCTCGGTTGGCACCCTTTCTTTAGATTGTAAGCCAGGCAACAGCTGCGCAGCGGCTAACGGGATGGCGCCAAAACCCGGGCGCGAGGGTGATAGCGGGCGTTGATCCACAGCGAAAACGCGATCACTGCGCCGCCCATGGCCAGGCGCAGCAAGTCAGCGTCCCGATTCCAGATCAGTAGGTTCACCAGCAGACCGGCCGGCACCAGGGCATTGTTCATGACTGCCAGGGTGCCGGCGTCGACCTCACAGGCACCGCGGTTCCACAGATACAGCCCCAAGCCGGAAGCGGCCAGTCCCAGCCAACCCAGAATGCCCCATTGCAGCATGGTGGTTGGCAGCTTGTCCGGATTGCCAAACACCATGAACGACGGCAACGCGATAACCAGAGCGCCCAGAAAGAAGTACCCGAAGGTGCGATAGCCCGGCAACTCCAGCGGGTAACGCTTCATCACATGCTTGTAGCCCACCTGGCCGGCGGCAAAGGTGAAGTTGGCCACCTGCAGCAGTAGAAAACCGGTAATAAAGTCGTCACTGAGGCCATCGTAGCGGATAATGCCGGCACCCAGGGTGGCGATTGCCGCAGCCAGCAAGGCCACGGGCGAAAACCGGCGAGACAGGGCATCGTCTACCAGGGTCACGTAAAGCGGAGTAAAGATGGTGAACAGCAGCACTTCCGGTACGCTGAGGTAGCTGAAGGATCGGTAAAGGCATAGGTAAGTGATACCAAACTGAAGCATGCCGGTGACCAGTATGCCCAGCTTCATCCCACCCGGCACACCCCGCCAGCGGGTGAAGGGCAGGAACACCACCGCCGCGAGCAACACCCGGGTCAGCACCGCAAAGTCACTGTCCACCTGGCCGGCCAGAAACTCGCCGATCAGACTGAATGAGAACGCCCACAGGGCCGTCACCAGAACCAGTAATGCCATGCCACCACACCTGAAACGTCGGGAGCGCTACTTTACTCGTTTTGTTCGTATTATCCAGCCCGACAAGCGGTGCAAACCCCTACGAGCCCCACCCGGGTGAATCGGGTAACATGGCCGGCAACAGCCGTTTACCGTTTAACCATCCACTTTGTATTGAAGCCCGAAACCCCATGGACGAAAGTCATCAGCCGTTACCTGAAGTCCGCCAGCCCCTCGTCCAACGGACCCTGACCGAATGGAAAACCCTGGCCATTCTCGGGGGCCCGATCCTGATCGCCCAAGTTGCGCAGATGGCCAATGGTGTCATAGATACGGTGATGGCGGGCCACGCGAGCGCAGAGGACCTGGCCGCGGTCGGCATTGGCAGCAGCCTATGGATGCCACTGTTCCTGTTTTTTATGGGTCTGCTCGGCGCACTGCAGCCGATCATTTCTGGCTACAACGGCGCCCGCACCCCCCGCAAGATCATGCCCGCCACCTGGCAAGGGCTGTACATCGCCGGTGTTGGCTCTGTGATCATGGCGCTGCTGCTGACCAATGTGCACCCGGTTCTGTCCATGTTGAAAATGGACACCAACACGGCGGGCATCACCCAGGGCTACCTGAACGCCTTCGCCTGGGGCATTCCCGCCATGCTGCTGATGAACGCTTTACGTGGGCTGACCGACGGGCTTGGCCACACCCGGGTGATCATGGCCTTCTCGCTGCTAAGCACCCTGATAAACCTGCCGCTGAATTACATTTTCATCTACGGCAAGTTCGGGCTGCCCGCCATGGGCGGTGTCGGCTGTGGCTGGGCTACGTCTTTGTCGAACGGTACCGCCGCCATCGCCTTGCTGATTTATCTGAACCGGAGCCGCACCTTCCGCCAGTTTCACCTGTTGGCGGACTGGGTAAAGCCCAACTGGCCAGGCATTCGGTACATTCTGGCGATCGGCATCCCGATCGGCTTTACCATTTTTGTTGAGGCCAGCATGTTCTCGGTGATTGCGCTGTTTCTGGCGCCACTGGGGCCGATTGTGGTGGCGGGCCATCAGATCGCCCTGAACGTGGTGTCTTTGCTGTTCATGCTGCCGCTGAGCATCGGCATGGCGTTAACGCTGCGGGTCAGCTTTCTGGTGGGAGCGCGAGCGCCGGACACCGCCCGGCTGATTTCACGGAGTTCACTGATTCTGGCTTCAGCAGTGGCGTTGGTGTTTGCGACCCTGCTGTTGGTGTTTTCTGACGCCATCGCCGCTCTGTACACCAGCGACCCCGACGTGCGGGCGGTAACCGTTCGTCTACTGGCCTTTGCCGCCCTGTTCCAGATTGCCGACGTTATTCAGGTTACCTGCATCAGCGCCCTCCGGGGCTACAAAGACACCCGCATCCCCATGTTCATCATGCTGTTTTCATTCTGGGTGTTGGGGTTGCCGCTGGGTTATGTGCTGGCCTTTACCGACTGGCTGCTGCCAGAGCTGGGCGCTGCCGGGTTCTGGGTGGGTCTTACCGCCGGGTTGACGTCTGCCAGCCTGCTGTTGGGCTGGCGACTGTTCCGCTATCGGACAAAGGCGGCGAATGCCGTCACGTAGATCAGTCACATAGTGATCAGGCGGGGACAGCAGCCGGTTGAGTAACGCCATCGGCAAAGACAATCCGGTCCCGGCCGGACTGCTTGGCTTTGTAGAGTGCCTCGTCGGCCCTGGTCAGCCAGCTGTCGACACTCTCACCATGACGCAGCAATGCGACCCCAAACGACGAGGTGACCTGACCGCCGGGGTACTTCAGGTGCTTGCGCAACACTCCTTGCAGGTTATCCATCACCCGCTGCAGGCTGTCACCATCCACACCCGGCAACAGCAACACGAATTCCTCTCCGCCGTAGCGAAACAACTGATCGGATTTCCGTGTGTTGTGGTCAATCAAAGCCACCAGATCGGTCAGCACGTTATCGCCCACTCCGTGGCCGTATACGTCATTGATCTGTTTGAAGTGATCAAGGTCCAGCATCACCAGGGCGTAGGGCAAGCCAGTGCGTTCAGCATTTGAGGCTGCCAGATCCAGCTCTTCATCCATCGAGCGCCGGTTTTTCACCCCGGTAAGCGGATCAATCGTGGCCAGGTGTTCCAAACGCTCCCGCTGATCCTGGTTACGGTAGGCGAAGACATAAGCGCAGGCGCTAACGGTCGCCGCCGTCGCCGCAAAAGTCCACATTTGCACGTTTGAACTGAATGCCGTTTCAATGGACATCAAAACCAGCACCGACGTGACGTTCAGGGCCGCTGCAACACGGCTGGACACCAGAAAGAATGTGGTTACCAGGCAGGGATACAGCCAGAACAGGCCAGCCTCTCCCATCACTGCACCGACCAGAACCGCGCCAACACAGATGATAAACGCTAGCACCATACCACTGCGCCGGGTATCACCAGTCAGCCAGGCACGGGCCAGACTGCCCACAATCCCCGCCAGAATACCCAGATCAATCAGCCCTGCCACCACATTACCCTGCACAAACCGCATGATGGCGAAGGGCGTGATGCCGATGATCGCGCAGATGCCAAGCAGAGTGATAATGGATAATCTAAAGTCGTTTTTAAGGCGGTGGAACATTCAGTAATGTGTCCAGATGACTTCGGTTTAGGTTCGAGAATAGCGCAAGCTCATGACCCGGTCGCCAAGCCGCTACGATTCTTAACAATTCTATTTCTAAATACGACCCAAAGTGACGTGCATCACAAAATCGGTTTTACTAACATCTGATAACTATCATTAACTGACACACTGGAACAGCCGGAAATTCTAGAATCGTCGCAAACTGTAGAGCCCCCGACTAGAAAAGGTAAAGAGACTCTTTGGACGCACTAATACGCATCGCCCCCGGGGCACTCACCATCGGCCGGCCGCTACCCTGGGACGTTTTTGACGCAGATGGCCAAATTCTGCTCCGCCAGGGTTATGTGATCCAAACCAACTCTCAGCTTGAGCAGTTGTTTGAGCGGGGGCGGTTCAAGCCCCGGAAAATCGAGCGCCCCAAAGAAGAGGTGTTTGAAGATCAGCGTCAGCGCAATCCATTTGCCGACTATGCTGACTTGCTCTCAACCCTGGAAATCACGCTCAAGGCCATCACCTCAGAAGACCCGTCTGCGCAAAAGCGATTACTAGGGCTGAGCCGAATGCTGGAAAGAACCTGCCAGGCATCGCCAGATGCCAGCCTGGCGTTGGTTCATCTGTACACCATCGGCCCCACCATCCACGAACAAATTCTGCTCTATGGCATTCTGTGCCATTTTACCGCTCGCCAGTTCGGACTGGATGAAAAACGCATCAGCGTGCTGACCGCCGCCGCGCTAACGGCAAATCTGGCGCTGGTGCCGGTTGCTGATCAACTGAACGCGTCGAACAAGGTGCTGACGGACGAGCAGCGTGGCGTCATCCGAAAGCATCCCGAGCGCAGCATTCAGGCCCTGAAAGCAGCCGGCATCACCAATAAGCTGTTGTTGAAGATCATCGCCCAGCACCATGAGCAGGCGGATGGCTCCGGCTACCCGGAGGGTCTGAGCGGAACCGACATTCTACCGGAGGCTGAGATCCTAGCGCTGTCAGAGCGCTATGTCGCCATGATCACCAAACGTGCCTACCGTAACCGGATGAACATCAGTGAGGCTCGCAAGCTGATCGCCACCCTGGGTGATGGAAAGTTCCGGCCAGCAATTCCCCGATCGTTACTGCAGGTACTCGGGGATTACCCGCCGGGCATGCTGGTCAGGCTCGACAACAACGAGATGGGCGTCGTCACCAGCCGTTCGGCAAGGGGGGGGGGGCCATTTGTAAAAGCCATTTTCGGACCAAGGGGCAACCGCTACAACGGCACGTTTGAACGCGACACCAGCTTGCTGGAATACAACATTCGAGGGCCAGAAGAGCCTGAAATCATGCCCTCCATGGACTTCAGCCTGCTCTGGGGCTTTCGCGCCTGACCCTCACCGGACCGATTTACACCAACCCGAGCGCTTTGGCATGGTGGTTGAGGTGATCCTCAATAAATGAGGCTATAAAGAAGTAGCTGTGATCATAGCCACGGTGCATGCGCAGATTGATGTGATGGTGAAACTTCTCACAGGCATCGACCAACGCATCAGGATTCAGCTGACTCTCGAGAAAATCATCCGCTGTGCCCTGATCCACCAGCAAGGGTAGTCGCTCTTCCGCCGTAGCAATCAATCTGGTGGCGTCCCACTGCTCCCACGCGCTCTGGTCTTCTCCAAGATAACCAGTAAAAGCCTTCTGGCCCCAGGGACAGGCCATCGGGTGAGCGATAGGCGCAAACGCCGACACCGATTTATACAGCCCCGGGTTCTTCAAAGCGCAGATCAGCGCACCATGGCCGCCCATCGAGTGACCACTGATGGTCCGGTCGTCGGTCAGCGGCAGCTCACTTTCGAGCAACTGAGGCAACTCTTTGGTCACGTAGTCGTACATGCGGTAGTGAGGCGCCCAGGGTTGCTCGGTGGCGTTCACATAAAAACCGGCACCACTGCCGAAATCGTAGCTGTCGTCTTCTCCGGGCAGATTGACCCCGCGCGGGCTGGTGTCCGGGCAAACAATAGCCAACCCGAGTGTCGCCGCCAGCTTCTGGGCGCCTGCTTTTTGCATGAAGTTCTGGTCGGTACAGGTCAACCCGGACAACCAGTACAGCACCGGAACGGATCTGGCGTTATGACCAAGTGCCGCGGGAGGCAGGAAGACTGCGAACTCCATACCGCATTTCAGCGCGACCGAGGTGTGGCGATACCGGCGGTGTTCACCGTCAAAACAGACATTGGTGGCTAACAGTTCCATAGACTTCCTGACATTGTTGGTTGATCGGATCAGTCATCAACGTTGGCAAACCGTTGCTTTTCGATGGTGTTTCCCGATTTCGCCAGCTGCGACAGGATAGCAGTACGAGTCACAATACCAACCAGTTTTCCATGATCAACCACCGGGTACACTTTTGGCTTGCCCGCCCCGAGGTTTTGCGCAAGATCAATCACCGACATGTCTGGTGTCACCGTCAACGGCTGGTGGAACATGACGTCATCAACAATGGGGTCACCCTCATCGTGATAATTGCTGACCAACAGCGCGTGAATGCAGTCCTGCTCCGACACGAAACCCAATACCTGCCGACGGTCATCCACCACCGGCAGACCGGTTACGTGGTTGTCCAGCAGCGCTTTAACCACCTTGCCCAGTGGTGTACCACAACGGATGGGTTCGATGTGATTCCACATCACTTCAGAAATCTTCAGTGAACGCATGGGCAACTCCCTCGAGACGATGATGCGGGCGCTGAAAACAGCGCCTCCAATGCCTTAAACATAGGCAAATCCGGACAAAAATGAAAACAGCAGCCCGGGAAACGGTTTACATGACGGAATAGTCGACTAAACTCAACAGGTTACGCCCTCGCGGGCAAATCAATTACGACTCATCCGTGGTCAATAATGGGAGACCCCATGGAAGCCATCTCAAATTTTGTCAATCAAATCAATGGACTGGTATGGGGCCCTCCTATGCTGGTAATGATTCTTGGTGTCGGACTGTTTCTGAGTATTGGCCTGAAATTGATGCCGATCATGAAATTGGGCGCTGGCTTCCGGCTGATGTGGAGTGGCCGCGCACGGGGTGGTGATGAAGACGGTGATATCCCCCCGTTCCAGGCCCTGATGACGGCGCTGTCTGCCACCGTGGGCACCGGTAATATCGCCGGCGTGGCGACCGCCGTCTTCCTGGGCGGACCCGGCGCACTGTTCTGGATGTGGTTAACGGCACTGGTGGGCATGGCCACCAAGTATTCCGAAGCCGTACTGGCGGTAAAGTTTCGGGAAGTAGACGAACGCGGCGCCCATGTGGGTGGCCCTATGTATTACATCCGCAATGGGCTTGGCAAGAAATGGGCCTGGCTGGGCGTGTTGTTCGCGATATTCGCATCCGTTGCCGCCTTTGGCATCGGCAATACGGTGCAGGCCAACTCAGTGGCCGATGTGCTGGAATCTAACTTCTCCATGCCACACTGGCTGACCGGGATTATTCTGATGGTTCTGGTAGGCCTGGTACTGATCGGTGGCATCAAGCGTATCGGCCAGGTTGCCAGTGCCTTGGTGCCCTTTATGGCGGTGTCCTATGTGCTGGTCGGCCTGATCGTTCTGGCCATCAACGCCAATGAAATTCCGGCGGCGTTCAGCATGGTCTTCAGCTACGCCTTCAGCCCGGTTGCCGCCGAAGGTGGCTTTGCCGGCGCCGCGGTCTGGGCGGCCATCCGTTTTGGTGTGGCTCGCGGCATTTTCTCCAACGAGGCCGGTCTGGGCTCGGCCCCGATTGCCCATGCTGCAGCCCAAACCAAGAACCCGGTCAAACAGGGTATGGTGGCCATGCTCGGCACTTTTATCGACACCATCATCGTCTGCAGCATTACCGGTCTTGTCATCATTACTTCCGGCGCCTGGACTTCCGGCGAGACCGGTGCAGCACTCACGTCTCTGGCTTTTGAAACCGGCCTGCCCGGCATCGGCAACTATGCGGTCGCCATTGCCCTCGCCATTTTCGCCTTTACCACCATCATTGGCTGGTCGTTCTACGGCGAACGCTGTATCGAATTTCTGTTCGGCGTAAAGGCAATTGTTCCTTACCGGGTGCTATGGATCATCGCCATTCCGCTGGGCGCCACGGTCAACCTGGGTTTCATCTGGCTGCTGGCCGACACCCTGAATGCCATGATGGCTTTACCGAACCTGATTGCCCTTCTGTTGCTAAGCCCGGTGGTATTCAAGCTCACCAAGGAGTACTTTGAGAGTCAGCGAGCCGTTGGTGTAGAGTAACTCACCCACAACTGAGTCAAAGGAGAACGACTATGAGTCTACGTCTGGGAGATACAGCTCCGGATTTTGAACAGGATTCCAGCGAGGGAACCATTCGCTTCCACGACTGGCTGGGCAACAGCTGGGGCGTTCTGTTCTCACACCCAGCCGACTTTACACCGGTATGCACAACCGAGCTGGGCCTGACCGCCAGGCTGAAGGACGAATTCGCCAAACGTGACGTCAAGGCCATCGCACTGAGTGTTGATCCAGTCGATTCCCACAAGGACTGGATCAAAGACATCAATGAAACTCAGGGTTGCACCGTCAACTTTCCGATCATTGCGGATCATGACAGCAAAGTCGCAGAGCTGTACGACATGATTCACCCGAACGCCAACAGCACACTGACCGTGCGTTCGCTGTTCATCATTGATCCGAACAAGAAGGTGCGCCTGATGATCACCTATCCGGCCTCAACCGGTCGGAACTTCAATGAAGTATTGCGGGTTATAGACTCACTGCAGCTGACCGACGAGCACAAAGTGGCCACGCCGGGCAACTGGGAGCGGGGCGACGATGTCGTGATCGTGCCGTCCCTGCAGGACGAAGACGAGATCAAACAACGCTTCCCGAAGGGCTACAAGGCGGTGAAATCCTACCTGAGGATGACACCAGACCCGAAAACCAACTGGAGTGGTGACTGACCACTACCCTTGGTTTGCTCTAAACCACCATAAAAAAAACCGGGCAGCGTGAGCTGCCCGGTTTTTTTTATGGCTGACCATTAGGTTGGCCAAATCGAATACCGTTTACGGAATCAGAACGCCGGAACAACCGCACCTTCGTATTTTTCCTGGATAAACTCGCGAACTGCGTCTGATTTCAGCGCGTTAGCCAGTTTCTGCATGGCATCGCTATCCTTGTTGTCCGGACGGGCAACCAGAATGTTCACGTAGGGGGATTCTGCGCCTTCAATCACCATGGCGTCTTCGGTCGGGTTAAGGCCCGCTTCCAGCGCGTAGTTGGTGTTGATCAGCGCCATGTCTACCTGGTTCAGGATACGAGGCAATGTGGCGGCCTCCAGCTCACGGAAGCTCAGGTTCTTCGGGTTTTCGGCAATATCACGGGGTGTCGCGGTGATCTTGCTTTCGTCTTTCAGGGTGATCAATCCAGCATTCTGCAGCAACAACAGGGCACGACCGCCGTTGGTGGGGTCGTTCGGAATGGCCACCACGGCGCCGTCTTTCAGTTCGTCCAGCGAGCTGATTTTGCTGGAATACGCACCAAAAGGCTCAACGTGGATGCCGGCAACGGTAACCAGACTGGTACCACGGCCGTCGTTGAATTCATCCAGGTACGGCTGGTGCTGGAAGAAGTTGGCGTCCATCCGCTTCTGGTCGACTTGAATATTCGGCTGTACGTAATCGGTGAAAACCTTCACATCCAGCCCAACACCTTGCTCGGCCAGTGCCGGCTTCACGAATTCCAGCAGTTCCGCATGGGGTACCGGGGTGGCGGCTACTGAAAGCTTCTCTGCGAAGGCGGCTGAGGAGAAGGTTGCTGCGGCAGCGATGACTACTAAAGTTTTCTTGAAGTTCATTACCAAGTACTCCTGCTTAAAAAAAGATTCTGAAGTTTACTCCCGAAGCCCGGGGCCGGTGAAGGGCAGAGGCTTCCGAAAACGTGGAGCGCCAGGGATGGCGCGACCGAGCCCTACATGGATGTATTCACGGGCGTTTTTCGGAAGCCTCTGCCCTTCACTGGCCGGCTCCGGATTTTGATCACTTGCGGCTGAAATACAGCACCAGACGATCACCCGCCATCTGTAACAGCTGTACAAAAATGACCAGCAGGGCCACGGTGATAACCATCACGTCGGTCTGGAAACGCTGGTAACCGAAACGGATGGCCAGGTCGCCCAAGCCGCCGCCACCGATAACGCCAGACATAGCCGCGTAGGACACCAGCGTGATGGCAGTAACCGTAATACCCGCGATGATGCCCGGAAGCGCTTCCGGCAGCAAGGCGCCGAAGATGATCTGCCTTACGTTCGCGCCCATCGCCTGGGTGGCTTCGATGATGCCGCGGTCGACTTCCCTCAGGGAGGTTTCCACCAAACGCGCGAAGAAGGGTGCGCCACCGGCCACCACCGGCGGGATGGCGCCGGCCACACCCAGTGAGGTGCCGATGAGCAGTACGGTGAACGGGATCATCACGATCAGCAGGATGATGAACGGCACCGACCGCAGCACGTTCACCACGAACGACAGGATGGCATAGGCTACCGGTTGTTCCAGCAGCTGGCGTTTACCGAACAGGAACAGCAGTACACCAATGGGAAGGCCGATCAGAACGCTGAACAGCAGAGACATGCCCACCATCACCAGGGTGTCCCAGCTGGCCCAGCCGATCTCGGCCCAGTCTACGTTGCCCATCAGGGTTTCCATTAAAGCTTCCATCAGCGCACTACCTCCACGTGAACGTCGGCGGCTTCCAGCGCCTGCATGGCGACTTCAAGATCACCGCCGACCAGTGACAGGGTCAGCTGGCCGTAGGGGGTGTCTTTGATGTGATCGATCCGGCCGGAGAGGATGCTGAAGTCTACGCCGGATTCTCTCGCGACGCTGCCCAGCAGGGGTTTGTAGGTGGATTCGCCCTTGAAGGTCAGGCGCAGGATGCGGCCTTCGGCTTTTTGCAGGTCTTCCTGGAGTTCGTTGCGGTCAATGTTTTCGCTTTCGAACACAAAATCCCGGGTGGTGGGGTGCTGGGGGTGCAGGAACACCTCGCTCACCGGCCCCATTTCCACCACACGACCAGCATCCATCACAGCCACCCGGTCGCAGACTCGGCGCACCACGTCCATTTCATGGGTAATCAAAACAACGGTCAGGCCCAGCTCTTTGTTGATATCACCGAGCAGTTTCAGTACCGACTGGGTGGTTTGTGGATCAAGAGCGCTAGTGGCTTCATCGCAAAGCAGAATGGTAGGGCGGCAGGCCAAAGCTCGGGCAATACCGACTCGTTGTTTCTGGCCACCCGAGAGCTGCGACGGGTACTTGTTGGCGTGCTCGCTCAGGCTGACCCGGGCCAGCAGTTCCTCAACCCGGCTGCGAATTTCTGCTTTCGAATAGATGCCGGCCAGCTTCATCGGAAACGCGACATTGTCGGCCACGGTTTTCGAGGACAGCAGATTGAAGTGCTGGAAGATCATGCCAACTTTGCGGCGAAAGGCGCGCAGCTCGGCGGCGCTGTAACGGGTGATGTCTTCGTCATCAATCAGAATGCGACCGCCGGTGGCAGGCTCCAGCAAGTTGATCAAACGGACGAGGGTGGATTTGCCCGCGCCGGAATGGCCGACGATGCCGAATACCTCGCCGGTTTCAATGGTCATATTGGTGGGATGCAGCGCGGGGATCGCCCGACCCGCCACCTGATATGACTTCTGTACCTGGTCAAATACAATCACGGTCAATGCCTTGGTCAGTGCCTTGAGAGTGTCTTTGGATTGCCTGGAGCGCGCAACGTAAAGCCGGCGATTATAGCGTATTCGCTGATCAAACCCGAATCACGGCGGTGTGTAGTTGCCCTTACACAAAAAGCTACCTGACAGGTCGACCCTGGCTCAGCTAAACTGCTATTTGAAAAGAACATTAATAAACGTCCACCCTCCCGAGGCGCGCCCGACCTGTGACTATATCGTCCGAAAATACGCCCTCAAGGATGAACTCAACCCAGGCATGGGTTTCCTATCTGAACAAGGTAGAGTTGCCGGTATTGGCCAATACCCTTCGGCAAATCAATGAATTGACTGACAGCACCAACAGCACGGTGAATGAGCTGGCCAACGTGATTCTGAACGATGCCCAGCTGACCTCTCAGGTGCTCCGACTGTCCAACACGGTGTTCTACAACCAGACGCGGACCCAGGTCAGTACCGTGAGCCGAGCGATCACTTTGATTGGCTTTGACTCCGTTAAATCCATGGCCATCTCATCTCTGATTGTCGATACCCTGCTCAAGCGCAACGACCGCCCGCACCTGCTGCGCTGCCTGGCCCGGGCTATTCATGCGGCCGTTCAGGCTCGCTGCCTGATGCCCAAACGCAACGAACACGCTCTCGAGGAAGTGTTTATCGGTGCCTTGCTGATGAACATCGGTGAACTCGCGTTCTGGTCCTGTGAAACCGGTCAGGCCACGGAGCTGGAAGAGCGGCTCAGACTCGACGAGCCGCCTGTGGATGCCCAGAAAGCGGTATTACATACCACCTTCATCGAAATCACCCGGGGCCTGGTGGATGCCTGGGCGCTGGGCCCATTCATTCATGAAGTGGTAGCACCCGGCAAAGCCAACTCTATAGCCAGCAGTCTGGTGCGTAATACCGTAGAAATGGCAACGGCATGCGAACATGGCTGGAGCGGTCCAGACATGGACAAGGTGCTGGAGCGACTATCCGCCGATATCGGCGAGAGCCCTGCGGCTATCCGGGATCAACTGAAAGTAAACGCACAGGAAGCCACAAAGGTGGCCGTGTCTCTGGGTATTCCACAAGTGACCGCGCTGCTGCCGGGCAATCAGGACCGCGCTGGCACCAGCGGCGCCGAAGCACCGGTTATGGATCCGGCACTGCAATTGCAGATTCTGCGGGACCTGACCCACACCCTCGCGGAAAAGCCGGACATCAACGAGGTGTGCCAACTGGTCATAGAAGGTATCCACCGGGCCATTGGCATGCAACGAGTGGCTTTACTGATGAGCGAACGCACCGGACAAGAGCTGATTCCCCGCAAAGTGGGCGGTCGCGGCACCGAAGAATGGCGCGAGCACTTGATCATTCACAAGGACGGCACCGGGCCGTTGGGTGAGCTGTTACCCCACGGTACCTGTGCGATCTATAAGCCGGGCAAACAGGCTCATGGCGTGTCGTTCGATCGCTGGCTGGGTAAAGTACCGGCACTCGTTGGCTCGCTGACCGCCAAAGGCAGGCTGGTGGGGTTGTTCTATGCCGATAACGCAGCGGCCGATTATGTGCCGTCCGAACAGCAACTGGCCGCGTTTGCCCACTTCATACAGAATGCCCAGCTGTGCCTGACGCTACTGACATCCAACCACTAATCTCATGCAGCCAATATCAGACGATGTTTTACATCTCATATAACCTGGTGACGTGCAGGATCGGGCCGGTCGGAGCGCCAGTGGATGAACCGCCTCTGGGCTCCAGGCTGATCGCCAAAGTACGGCTGCTGCTGAGCAGTCTGCGAGCTTCTTCAGAGAGCGTCACCTCATAAACATCACCCACGGCCATGACCCCCAACGACAGAGGATTGCCTTCAACCGGCACTACCCACAGTTCATAATCTTTGCCCCGCTCCGCCTCCACAACCGCCACTGACCGAAGTCTCAGCTGATTTCGTTCAGCAGCCTCGCTAACCAGCCATAACGGATCGGCCACATCAGACTGCACTACCGCACCCGTTAACTGAGTTCGCGGTGCTTCATCGTCAAGGGCCGGAAAGATCAGAATGACAGCTAGCACCAGCGCAGCCGCGGTCGCCAAAAAGCTCCAGCCTGGCCAGAGCCAGCTTACTTTTTGATGGGCCTTTGCCTTCGGCGAGGGCCACAGACACTGCTCTATCTCTATCCAGACAGACGGGTCTGGTGTAACCGAAGGCACGGCCTGAACCAGCTGACCGAGCCTCTCTTCCCAGAACCAGACTTCTTGCCGAACCCTTACAGATTGCATCATCCAGCGTTCGAAGCGTTGTCGGGCCCGGCCTTTCAACGAACCAAGCACATATTCTGCAGCAAGACTTTCAATACGCTCGGGAGTTCTCTTCATCGCTCAAGGCACCTCTTCAACGCCATCAAACCCCGCCTTATCCAGCTTTTCACCGTACCGATGGGTGAGTTCAATGCATGCGCCAGCTCGTCATGGGTCAACCCCCGGTAGTAGGACAACAGAATGGTGTCGCGCTGGGTGTCACTCAACTGCTCCAGGCACCCTGTCAGGGCCGTGGCGCCTGCCTGCTGCAGGCGAGCCTCCAACGGCCCCCATCGCCCATCTGCCACTTGGTTCAGCATGTCGTCACCGGCACTTTTCAGGGGTCGTCTGGAACGGATCAGGTCAAGCGTGCGATACCGTGCGATGGTAATCATCCAACCCAGGGGCGCGCCTCTGTCCTCATGGTATTCACCTGCGTTATGCCAGATCTGTACAAAGGCATCCTGCAAGGCTTCTTCCGCCAGCTCCTTCTGGCCTGCCAGCTTGTAGCAGAGCCCGAACATTCGAGCCGAGACTCTCTGATATAACTGCCGAAAAGCCTCTCTATCGCGCTGTGCCACCGCCAGCAACAGATCCAACAACTGTTTTTGTTCTGTCTCATCTGCCGTCATGATCCCCTCCACATCGTACTTTGACCAAAAATAGCTACGCGACAGCATCCACAGAAGTTGCACGATCAATTAAACAAAAACTTTTTGAGCCGCAGTGCATCTTTTCTCGGGCCGAACCCGTTACCCCTTGGCAACACTAACCATCGATGAGGAATACGGGATGAAAACTCTAGCAAAACGCTCCGGCCTCGCACTTGCGGTTGCCGGGTTGTGCCTGGCCGCCGGATCTGGCTATGCCTCCAGTCACAGAGAAGCCCCTTTTATTACTGAAATGCCGAAGGTAGACGGATCCGACTTTTATATGTTCCGAAGCTATGAGTCTGGCAGGGAAGGCTTTGTCACACTGATTGCAAACTACCTGCCGTTGCAAGATGCCTACGGCGGACCTAACTACTTCGATCTCGATGAAAACGCCATTTACGAGATTCACATCGACAACACCGGGAACGCCCGGGAAGACATCACCTTCCGTTTCTCGTTCCAGGATGTGAAACAGGATCTGAAGATCGATGTGAACGGTGAAATGGTCTCCATTCCGCTAAAAACGGGCGCACCGGTTGGCCCCGGCGCACTGGATGACACGATGAACGGAGCCATCCAGGTACGCCAGACATATACCGTGGATATGATCCGAGGCAATCGTAGAACCGGCGTGTCACAGCCCGTCACCGGTGACGGCGGTAGTGTCACCTTCAGCAAGCCCCTGGATAACATCGGCAGCAAAACTATCGCGGATTATCCGGCCTATGCCCAGAGCCACGTATACACCGCCAACATTCCGGGTTGCGGCACCGGCCGGGTGTTTGCCGGCCAGCGCGCGGAAGCCTTTGCCGTCAACTTGGGTGAAGTGTTTGACCTGATCAATCTGTCTGCCGCGGATGTCACCGGACAAAACGGCCGGGATCTTGACCTGAACATTCTGGAAGGCAAAAACGTGACCTCACTGGCCCTTGAGGTGCCGATTGAGTGTGTCACGTCCGCTAACGACTCGGTCATCGGTGCTTGGACCACCGCCAGCGTTCGCCAGGCACGGGTTATCAACCCGAGACCGGTTGCGTTTGCAGAAGGCGATCCGGGCAAGGGCGCGACGGTTGAAGGAGGAGCCTTCACTCAGGTCTCTCGCCTCGGTTCCCCACTGGTCAATGAAGTGGTGATTGGCCTGCGTGATAAAGACCTCTTCAATGCCAGCGAGCCGAAAGACGATGCGGGCAATTTTGCGCCTTATGTGCTCACACCAACCTTGCCCGTGCTTATTGAAAGCCTGTTCGGGGTCGAAGCACCTGACGCCTACCCGCGGACCGATCTGGTCTGGGCATTCCTGAATGGTGTGCCAGACCTGACCCGCCCCGCCGGCACGCCAACACTGGGTGAGATGCTTCGCCTGAATACCAGTATTGAGGCAGCCAATAGTGACGTGACCATGCAGGATGACCTCGGTGTGATTGCCGGAGACGTAACCGGCTTCCCCAATGGCCGCCGACCCGTGGATGACGTGGTCGATATCGCCCTGCGTGTGGTGATGGGTGTTTTGCTCGATGAGGAATCCGCACCTGAACATGAGACCGAATTCACCGACGGAGCAGTGGTTGATCGAGATCTTCTGTTAAGCGGATTCCCGTACCTTGGCCATCCATTCTCCGGTTCTCCGAACCCACAGCGTAACTGAGGCAACTCAAGGAGGTTTCCATGAAACCCATGCTTAAGATCAGCGCACTCTTGGCGCTAGGCCTCTTTGTTGCGGGCTGCTCGGACAGCTCCAACAACAACCGGGGCCAGGACCTGAAACTCTCAGTGGACTTCACCACGTTCGTTAAGAACGAGATTCAGCGCACCGAAGATGACCGCAAGCCGGTAAGTATCAATAACCTGGAGTTCAGCTTCAATGATCAAGATAACGAACAGGCGTTCGACAACCTGTTCTGATCACGGCGTACTCTGCTACCAGCCTGCCGGAAGCGGCAAGCTGGTAGCCTTTGCTCCTGTCCTTCGGGGCAGAGCCTTTTCGGCCATCCTGACAGGGATGACTGTTTTTGGCTCTGCAGCTTGGGCAGCACCCGCCGATATCAGAACCGACTTCCATGACACCGACATCCTGGTTACGCTGCCGCAAGCCGCATTAACCCAAACGTCGCTGCCCGACAACGCAACAGAGCTGGCAGACATCGTGCAGCAGCAGATCCTTCACGCCCGACGTGAGGGCGACCCCAGGTACCTCGGGTATGCCAGCGGTTTACTCCTGCAATGGCCCGACAGCCGCCTGACAGACAGGCTGAGAGTTTTGCGAGCCACGGTCCAGCAGAGCCTGCATCAATTTGACGATGCCCGGGCCGATCTTCAAACCGTCATCACCACCACCCATGACCCGGTTCAGCGCCTGCAGGCTCATCTGACACTGGCAAACCTCGAGTTAGTGCAAGGCCGCTACGAGAATGCCGCCAAGCATTGCCAAGCGTTGATTGAACGTTCACCTGGGCTGGTTGCCCACAGTTGCCAGGCACAGGTTCAGGGCCGAACCGGGCAACCCCAGTTAGCCTATGAGGAGCTTCTGGAGCTCACGCGCGGCGCGCGCCAGGCAGACATCACATCAAGGCTTTGGGCCGAGGGTACGCTTGCGGATCTAGCGGCCCAGTTGGGCGATCCCCGCGCACGTAATCACTGGCAGTTCATACTCAGTCAGGAACCTGAAGATCTCTACACCCGCGCACGACTGGCTGACTGGTTTCTGGACAATCGCCAGCCAGAGAAAGCGGTCGCTCTGACGGAGGGCTATGAGCAGGTCGATTCGCTGGCGGTTATCCGTGCCATTGCGATGACTCAAACCGATCACCCGAAAGCCACAACATTAGTTACAGGCCTTCAGGAGCGGTTTTCCGAAGCTCGCTGGCGGGGAAGCCTGCTGCATGAGCGGGACCTGGCACGGTTTCAATTGGATGTGGAAGAGCGGGCAGACGAAGCACTGAACCACGCGCTTGCAAACTGGCAAGACCAACGAGAGCCAGAAGATACACGACTCGTGTTGCGCGCCAGTCTCGCAGCCGGTGATGAAGCACGCGCAAGCACGGTTTTAAACTGGCTCAGACAACATCGGCAAACCGACCATCGCTTTCCGGAGACCGACTCATGAACCGCCATTTGGTTACACGGTTACTGCTGCTTGCGGCACTCCTGGCAGGCCCGTCATTGGCTTGGGCACACAAGGCAAGCGATGCGTTTATCTACCTTGACCTGGACCAGTCCACCATAAGAGTGGATATCGCACTCAGAGATCTAGCTTTGGAAGTACCGCTCGACCGTAATGCCGATCAGCAAATCAGCGGTGCCGAGTTGAGAGCCGCCAGAGACGCTATTACCCGTTATCTGGAGAAGGGACTGACGCTGGCCAATCATGGCAGTAGCTGCGCGCTCCGAGGTGAACAATGGGGGCTATCCACTCACAGCGATGGGCCCTATGCTGCGGCGTTTTACCGGTTCGCTTGCGCGAACGGGCAAGCACCAGAATCTCTGACCTACACGCTTCTGTTTGATCGAGACCCACTGCACAGGGGGCTGGTCAGTTTGACCGAGGGAGGGCAGGAAACACTCGCCGTTATTGCACCTGACGCCACCACGCTGGCTTTGGACGCAACCGGGTTTGGCAGTGCACGTCTGTTCGGCACCTTTCTGTATGAAGGCATCATTCATTTATTGATCGGGCTTGATCATGTTCTGTTTTTGCTGGTGTTGATGCTGCCGGCTACAATTCGCCGACGCGACGCCACTCAACCAGGAAACACTGCCGATCCCGTGGGCCTGAAACCGAGGCTGCTTGAACTGATCGGCATCGTCAGTGCCTTTACCGTCGCACACTCTGTTACGCTCGGTCTGTCAGCGCTCGGCGTGGTGCGACCGCCCATTGCCTGGGTGGAAACCATTATCGCGTTGTCCATCGCGTTGGCAGCTCTGAATGTCGTATGGCCGATACTGGGCCGAAAAACCTGGAAGCTGGCTTTTGGTTTTGGACTTATTCACGGGTTCGGATTTGCCAGCGTACTGGGTGATCTAACGGCCGATGTTTCGCAACTGACAGTGGCTCTTGCCGGGTTCAATCTCGGCGTGGAACTTGGTCAGGTAGCGCTGGTGCTGGTGGTTTTCCCACTGCTGTATGTTTGCGCCCGCTCAAGGCTTTACGAGCGCGCAGCCGTGCCAGTCATGTTGATGGCAGTCGGCGCATTAAGCCTGTATTGGGTGGTGGAAAGGGTCGCCGAAATATAGGCAACAAAGCTGGCCGGTGCGCTTGGCGCCCGGCCAGGTTCTATTTCATGGATTTCGTCAGTGCAAAGCACGCATTTGCCGAGGATAGAGCGCTGCGCTGACTTCTGGCTCTTCCAGTAACTCGGCGAGTTCCCGATCAATATCGGTTTCTTCGCCTTCGTCGGGAAGTGGCTCAAACAGGGTGCTCAGCCAGGCCGCCACAGACGGTGCACTGTCCCGATCATAGTCGGTAGACAACGCCTTGATACGGCGAAAACCAATGATCCTCTGGTGCTTGGGATCACGGATTTGCTCAAAGCCCCGCCAATAGATTCTGTCACGGGTGTGCAACTGCACGAACAGAGTATCGATGGGGCCGTTGTCGTCGTGTTCGCTGTCTTCGTCTTCAGCCTGCATTTGGGGCTGATCGGTGTCCGTTGGTTTGCGGCGGATGGTGGTCCAGGCAGGATACAGCACCGCCACGGCGTCTGCTTCGACATGCTCGCGGGCCGCCCGCAATATCAGACCCCAGCGGGCCTTGTCGGCATCGGTTTCCAGAGAGTTGATGGGCAGGTCGTAGCTCTGTTCACTGGACAGAACTATCGCCATCATCGGGGCATCCAGTTCGCCCATGGCCTCGGCCTGTGCTACGGATACCAATTCGTCGATTGCCATCGATTGGTTCATAAGATGCTCGCCTCCTCGATGCCATCAGGATGGTCAGGAACTCGGTTCCTGCTTACAGCATAGCCTGTTCCGCCTGCAAAGATAAACGTGGAGTTTACGGGCGCGGATCACAAACCGCGCCGGTTTCACCCAAAAAACGTCAGAACGCGTTTTCCAGGCGCTCGTAATTAGCAAACCAGGGACTGGCTTCCTCAAGCTGGGCGGCCAGTTGCAGCAGGCGATCTTCGCCACCTTGGGCGGCGCCAAACTGAACACCGACCGGCAAGCCGTCGCGGGTCCAGTGCATGGGGACCGACATGGCCGGCGTTCCAGTCAGGTTCGCCAACTGGGTGAACGGTGTCCGGGCCAGACTTTCGAGCGCCATCTGATCCACCTGGCCACTGCGATGAACCAGCTTGCCCGCCTTCAGGGTTAACATCAGTTTTGCGATCAGTTTCAGATGCGACGGCGTGTCCATTTCTCCGATTTTTGCGGACAGCTGTCCCGTTGTCGGGCACAGGTACAGATCGAAACTGGCAAAGAACGCACCCAGTGCCCGGGCGAACTCGTTCCATTGCTGGCGACGGCGAACATAGTCGGGCAGAGGCATGGTGCGCCCCAGCATGCCCAGTAAACGGGTCTCCAATTCAAAATCCTTGTCGCTGGCGCCGAACTGCTCCTTCGCTTTGTCCATCATCGATGACACTTCGCCGAAATACAGGGCCAGATAACAACGTGCCAGCGCCATGCCGTCGAACTCCGGGCGGGCATACTCAACATGGTGCCCCAGGCCCTCGAGTATCCGGGCGGTTTCTTCCACCGCGGCCACGCACTCCGGCGCGACGTCAGTACCGTATGGCGAAGCGGTGAACACACCGATTCTGAGCCGGCCCGGCGACTGCTGCATGAGCTCCAGCCAGGAGGTTGCAGGGCCCGGTATTCCGAAAGGATCACCGCTGGCCGTCCCGGCAAGGACATCCAGCATGCCGGCGCTATCGCGCACTGTGCGGGTGACCACATGATCGGTGGACGCACCGGTCCAGGCTTCGCCGACTTGGGGGCCAGAAGATATTCGGCCACGAGACGGCTTCAAGCCGAACAATCCGTTATAGGCCGCCGGAATTCGAATCGAGCCCCCACCATCATTGGCACCGGCCATCGGCACGATACCTGCCGCCACGGCCGCACCCGAACCGCCACTGGAACCACCCGGGGTCAGTTCGGTATTCCAGGGATTGCGGCTGGGGCCCCATAACACGGACTCGGTTACAGCTTTCAGGCCAAGCTCTGGCGTTGCCGTGCGGCCAAGGAAAACCAGGCCGCCGTTGCGGGCACGTTCAACAAACTCCGAATCCCGACTCGGGATATTCTGGCGCAATGCACGGCTACCGTAGGTGCACGGTTGCCCGGCCTGTTCCTGGGCCAGATCTTTCAGCAGGATCGGCACGCCGGCAAACGGTGCCTCTGACGGTACGGTCTGGCTCAGCGCCTCCGTATACTGAGGCTGACAGACCGCGTTGAGGGCGCGGTTCACCTGATTGGCGCGTTCTACCGCAGCGTCTACCACCTGCCGTTGGCTAACATCGCCCCGGCGAATCAGATCAGCCAGTGCGGTGGCGTCGTATCTCAGGTATTCGGACTGTTTCATCGGCAACCCTGTTTGTTGTTTTCTATCCAAACACCCCTGGACATTTGGGGTATAAACCGGAAACTCAGGAGCTTACGCCAATCCCAAAGTGAGTTCCATGGACCTGACCTTGTTTCCGGAGGCCATAAGCCCAACGGTTGCCATTTTTCTTCTACTGGCGTCCGTCATCACTTCGATGCTGACGGCCGTGCTCGGTGCCGGTGGTGGCGTTCTCCTGTTGATCCTGATGGCCACCTGGATGCCCCCGGTAGCGATTATTCCGGTGCATGGCATGATTCAGCTGGGCTCCAACAGCGGCCGGGCCGTGCTGACCCGCCGCCACATTGACTGGAAAGTGATCGCCGCCTTGACTCCCGGCGTTATTGCAGGCGCGGCCCTTGGGGCCTGGTTGCTGGTCGACCTGCCCGCTCATCTTTGGCAATTATCTATTGCGCTGTTTGTGCTGTATCTGTGTTGGGGCCCGAAACTGCCGAAAGCCTCTTTCGGGCCTGTGGGTATTTTTGTGGCGTCTGCCGTCACCAGCTTTGTCAGCCTGTTTGTCGGCGCCACTGGCCCTTTAGTGGCCGCCTTTATCAAGCAGATCCATCAGGACCGCTTCAAAACGGTGGCCACTTTTGCCGCCGCCATGACGCTGCAACACGCCCCCAAAGCACTGGTGTTCGGCATTGCCGGGTTTGTATTCTCGGACTGGCTGCTGTTTATTCTGGCGATGATCGCCTGCGGCTTTGCCGGTACCTGGCTGGGCCTGCACGTGCTGAAGTCCATGACCAACCGCTGGTTCAGCCTGGCTTTCAATCTGGTGCTGACATTGATGGCCGTACGCTTGCTGTGGCAGGCCGCAGTGTCTGCGGGCTGGATCAGCTAGAGCGGATCGCTGCCTGATGTAACTGGCACGGAGATGACCGCGGACCAACCTCCACCATCGGCGGTGGTTAATTGCTTTTACGATAAAAATCGTAGCAAACCACAAGGGTAACGTCAGATTCTCACTTGTAATTCGAGTGATAATCGTTATTATTTAGTTCTACTTTAATCTTTGAGCGATTCCGTATGAATTCCCTCAGCGCCGCATCGGCTGCCCTTTCAGAACATGGTCCGCTCGCCCAGCTGGTAGACATGGGCGGTCCCGTCATGTGGGTGCTGATTGCCATTGCTTTGATCGGGGTGATGACATTCCTGTACCTAATGATGCTGGGCACCTTCTATGCGCCCCGGCTAACCAGATCAATCCGGCAAATGATTGACCAGTGGCAAAAATCACCTGCAGACGCCCGCCCGAGCGATCTGCAAAGCAAGGCCGGACTGTTTGGGCGCACCAATCCGCTCATGCATTTGCTGGCAAACACCATGTCGGCCTGCCAGTCCAACCCCAACACGACCGCCGTTCGTGAAACAGCGGTGCGCGACGCCCAGCGATCACTGGAGCCTTTTGAAGCGCCCCTGAAGATCATTGAGGTAATTGCCGCCCTTGCCCCGCTGCTGGGTCTGCTTGGTACCGTCATGGGCATGATGGAAGCGTTCAGTGCCATGGCCGCCACCGAAGGCCGCGCCAACGCCAGCCAGCTCAGTGGTGGAATTTACGAGGCGCTGACCACAACCGCCGCAGGGCTTATTGTCGCCATTCCGTTTGCAGCCCTGGCGGCGTGGATCGAATTCCGCCTGCGCAGGATTCATCAAACCATCAACAGCACCCTGGTCAGCGTGTTCAATGTCATCCGTGTTGGCGAGCCCGTCGTTGCCCCCGAGGCCATCGAGCCGCAGCACAAGGCTCCCGCTCCAGTCGCCGATGATTACGGTGTTAGCGACAACCCGCGTTTTGCCCATGCAACTGGTTGAACCCAGGCCCAGCCGCCCCATTCCGATACGGATTACACCACTGATTGACGTGGTGTTTATCCTGCTGGTGTTTTTCATGCTGACCACACGATTGCTGCCGGTGGATTACCTGGAGCTTGGCAACGACACTCAAGACCGCAGCAGCGTCACCGGTGATCCCATACCCGAACTTCAGGTCAGCGCGAACGGCCTGATCAACTGGCAGGATACCCGCTATTCATTAAGCGAGTTGCTGCCCGCCCTGAGTGCGGCCGGCATCAGAGAAGCCAATCTGACAACGACCCTCGACAGCACGCTGGCAGATTTCACCCGCACCCTGAGCGCACTGGATAACGCCGGTGTCACTGCTCACTGGAAACGCAGCGCAACACCTGACTCATGACGCAACTTGTGCCACCACCGTCCACCTCCGGCAAGGGGCTGCTGGAGCGTGTTGAAGACGCGCTTCTGCCCCTGATCAACCTGGTCTTTCTATTGCTGATGTTTTTTATTGTGGCTGGGCAGCTGACCAACGAGCCGTTGCCGGAACTGCCCGGAACGACCCCGCAGAAGCAGGTGCGATCGCCAGACGCCGACTTGATGGTGCGGGCTGATGGCCAATGGCTGGTAGATGGCCAGGCTCTTACCGGCGGGTCGCTGCTGGAGGCACTGCCGGTGCCCGATGACAACCAGCCACTGAAAATTGCCGCCGACCAGTCGCTCACCATGACCGACCTGGAGACCCTGTTACAGCTTCTGGAACAGGGCGGCTACGCTCAGGTGCTGCTGCTGACGGAGCCGAAGGCATGAGCCAGGTAAGCAAGCGGGCAAAGCTGTTGTTCATGACGATTGCTATCAGTACCACGGCCATCACTCTGGTACTGGCCGCGCCGGACAAGTCAATGGAACTGGCAACACTTGGCGATCGGGCGGTCAACTCGGCACCAGCTATCAAGATCAACCTGGCCGGCCGCAAAGCTCCGGAGCCAGAGAACTCACCAGAACCAGCCCCGGAACCGATCCCTGCCCCCCCCCCAGAACCAAAGCCAGAGCCAGAGCCAGAGCCAGAGCCAGAGCCAGAGCCAGAGCCAATAGTAGAGCCCGAACCAGAACCGGAGCCAACCCCGGTTGAGCAGCCGGAGCAACCCGTTGCTGAAGCAGCCGAAGCTGACGCCAGCGAACCAACCGGCGAAGAAGCCGACGCTCAGGAAAGCCAGAGTGCCGTGCCACTGCAAACGGCGGGGGAATCCTCTGATGTCGACAGCTACCTGAGCAAACTCAGTCGTCATCTGGCCCGCTTCTACGAGTATCCGCGTCGAGCCCGGAGGCTTGGCCAGGAGGGCACGCCCGTAATCATATTCGAATTTTCCCGCGACGGCTCACTGCTCAGCCACTCGCTGCGAGACAGTTCCGGCCATCAATTGCTCGACGACGCGGCCCGAGAAATGCTGGCCCAGGCCGCGCCCCTACCCGAAGTGCCTGACAACATGCGCGGCCAGACCTTCACCTATGCCCTGCCGGTGCGCTTCAGCCTGCGCTGATTCCGCACCATGCCGGCGCGAACCGCACTGAGCCGGTGCAGCCCATCATTCCATCGCCACCAAACCAAGCTTTTCTAAAACATGTTAATGACTGATTAAAAAGCGCTTTCTGACTATTCCCCAAGACTGGCACGATGCCTGCTCATACGGATTCAGCAGATGGTATTTTCTGCCCACACACAAAATTTGTTTCAGACGACGGCGTCTGCTCATACCTGCCAACGAATGGCGGCTTATGAGCGACGCCGTTTTTTTTCGCCTGTCGAAAAGACAGCCAGAAAAAGCTCAGGGGATAACGCTATGTCTTACATCATGCCTTCGGAATTCGTCACTAAAATGGTGGACGCCGGTGAATCGAAAATCTACATGGCCACCCGCGATGTGCTGATCCGGGCATTCATGGCCGGCGCGATCCTGTCATTGGCGGCAGTGTTTGCGATTACGGTCGCGGTGCAAACCGGCAGCCCGCTGGTCGGTGCCATGCTATTCCCGGTCGGCTTCTGCATGCTGTACCTGATGGGCTTTGATTTGCTCACCGGCGTATTCATGCTGACCCCACTGGCGCTGCTCGATAAACGCCCGGGCGTCGATACCCAGGGTATTCTGCGCAATTGGGGCTGGGTGTTTCTTGGTAATTTCGCCGGCGCCCTGACCGTCGCTCTGATCATGGCCTTTGTCTTCACCTACGGCTTCAATATCGAGCCGGGTGCGGTGGGTGACCGGATTGCCGACATCGGCAAAGAGCGCACCCTGGGCTATGCCGAGCATGGCGCGGCCGGATGGTTCACGATCTTTCTGCGGGGCGTGCTGTGCAACTGGATGGTGTCTATGGGCGTGGTTGGTGCCATGATTTCCACCACCGTTCCCGGCAAGGTGCTGGCCATGTGGATGCCGATCATGCTGTTTTTCTACATGGGCTTCGAGCATTCCATCGTCAACATGTTCCTGTTCCCGTTTGCCCTGCTGATGGGTGGCGAATTCGGCATCCTCGATTACTTCGTCTGGAACGAAATCCCGACGGTACTGGGTAACCTGGTCGGTGGCCTGTCGTTTACCGGCCTGACCCTCTACGCCACTCACGTGCGCACCGCGCCCAAGCGCACCATGCCAACCGCCTATCAGGAAGGTTAATGGCCAACGTCGACTGAACGATTGCTGTACGCAGAAAGCCCGGTGGCCGCATCCATCGGGCTTTCTGCGATTATTCGAGGCACACCAACCATGACCACCCAACTCGCAGTGACAACTGGCCAGCATTCGGACAAGGGTCGCAAGCCGGTCAACCAGGATTTCCATGGACTGCTGATTCCAGACAATCACCAGCTTCATTCCAAAGGCATTGCGGTGGCCATTGCCGACGGCATCAGCTCCAGCAACGTCAGTCAGATTGCCAGTGAATCGGCGGTTGCAGGATTTCTGAGCGATTACTATTCGACGCCCGACAGCTGGTCAGTCAAACAATCTGCCCAACGAGTATTGAGGGCCAGTAACGCCTAGCTGCACGCCCAGACGCGTCAAAGCCGGTACCGATATGACCAGGACCGGGGCTATGTTTGCACTCTCAGCGTGCTGGTACTGAAATCGGCCACCGCTCACCTCTTCCATGTCGGCGACGCCCGCATCTGCAGGTTACAGGACAACTCGCTGGAGCAACTGACCACCGATCACCGGGTCTGGCTCTCTCAGGATGACAGCTGCCTGAACCGGGCCATGGGGCTGAGCCAGCAAGTCGACATTGACTATCTTACGGTTCCCGTCTGGCCCGGTGGTGTCTTTGTGCTGGCCACCGACGGCCTGTACGAGCACCTGCCCCAAAGAGAGATCGCCAGAGCCATCCGGGAAGCCGGTGACGATCTGGACACGGCCGCCCAGCAGCTGGTGGCCACAGCGCTGGCCAACGGTAGTGATGACAATCTGACCCTGCAGATTGTCCGGGTTGAATCGGTTGCTGCAAGCAGGAGCAACAAAGAGGTCGCTCAGCAGGCACAGCAACTGCCCTTTGCCCCGGAACTGGCATCGGGGCAGGTACTGGATGGCTATCGAATCATCCGGTCGATTCATGCCAGTAGTCGCAGCCATGTCTACCTCGCCGCAGACGAACTCAGCGGCCAGCAGGTCGCCCTGAAAGTACCCGCCGTGGAGACGCAGCAGGACCCCGGAGCACTCTCCGTTTTCGCCACCGAACAGTGGGTAGCCCAACGAATCGACAGCCCTCACGTGGTCCGGGCTTTTGCGCCGGAACGCCAACGCAGCTGCCTGTACCTGGTGACCGAATACCTGCAGGGAACCAACCTGCGGCAGTGGTTATTGGACAACCCGACGCCGGCTCTGGAAACTGTCCGACAACTGATCGAGCAGATTGCCCGGGGGCTGCGAGCCTTTCACCGGCTGGAAATGGTGCACCAGGATCTGAAGCCGGAGAACATCCTGATCAATACCGAGGGTACCGTGGTGTTGATCGACTTTGGCGCTACCCGGATTGCCGGTCTGCAAGAATTGAACGAGCATCAGGAACCGCACTGGACCCGGGGCGCTGCCCTGTACAGTGCTCCCGAGAGCTTTCTGGGTGAGCCCACAGGCTGGCAGGCGGATCAGTTTTCACTTGCGGTGATTGCCTATCAGATGCTGACCGGACAGTTGCCCTACGGCACCCGCGTACCAGGCATCCGCAATCGAAAACAGCTACATGGGCTGAGCTACCACCCGGCCCGATTGCACCGGGACAACCTGCCGGAATGGATAGACCAGGCACTGGCCCGGGCATTGCACCCTGAACCCCACAAACGCTACCCGGCACTGTCCGAGTTTCTGTTTGATTTGCGCCAGCCCAACCCGCAATGGCAAAAACAGCACAGACTGCCGCTGATCGAGCGCCACCCGGTGGTGTTCTGGCAGGGACTCTCGGCGCTGTTGATGTTGGCCCTGATGTTGTCGTTCGCCTATCGACCCTGACTGGGCAATTAATTGCCCAGTCAGCAAAAGCTCGCCCGCTGGCTAAGCAAGGCTTTGCTCACCACCTTTCCCGGAGCACATCAAAATGCACCATAGTTTTGTTTTTATTATATTTTTCAGGGTTGGCACGGGCCTTGATTACTTTCTATCCGTCCAGGGAACACCCCGGGGACGAACACTCACTTACACGTCATGGAGCAGACTATGCCAACTCCTTGTTATATCAGCATTGAAGGTAAAACTCAGGGTAACATCACCGCTGGCGCATTCACTTCCGATTCCGTAGGCAACATCTACGTTGAAGGTCATGAAGACGAAGTGCTGGTTCAGGAATTCAGCCACACCGTGCTGGTTCCGACAGACCCTCAGTCCGGCCAGCCTTCCGGCCAGCGCGTTCATAAGCCTTTTGAGTTTACTGCAGCCCTGAACAAAGCCACCCCCCTGATGTACAACGCCCTGGCTTCCGGTGAAATGCTGCCGAAAGTCGAGCTCAAGTGGTACCGCACGTCCGTTGAAGGCAAGCAGGAGCACTTTTTCTCTACCATCCTGGAAGATGCAACTATCGTTAATATCGACTGCAAAATGCCTCACTGCCAAGACCCTGGCAGTGCTGACTTCACCCAGTTGGTCACCGTTGCCCTGTCCTACCGTAAAGTTACTTGGGAACACACCGTAGCTGGGACTTCTGGCGCTGACGATTGGCGTTCTCCAGTCGAAGCCTAATCAATTCGACGCCACCCAAGGCCCTTGATTCAGGGCTTTGGGATCCTCAACTCAGAAGTAACCAGCTATGCTGTAATACCTTTAGGTTCTTTATTGCACTATTGTACTGTAAGATCTTGGTGGAAAATCTTTTTGTGTATTGCCCACTCAAACACTCATTAATAATTTGAGTCTTCCATGGGTAATAGCTGACAACTGTTTAGCGACCCGGCAAGAGGTCGTCTCATATCGAACTAGGCAGACCAGACCGCCTCGCAATCACAAACCTGCTATTTTCTTTTAATAGTCAACCCAAAAGGACTTACTCAATGAAATTTGGAGCGGCTCTCTTCTTAACTATATTGTTGACAGGGTGTGCAACCTCTCAAACCACAATATCTTATAGTGGCGATTTTAACCTTCAGGTTCCAACCAAGTTGCTTTCAGGCTCCACCGTTTTCACTGCTGACGGATTATCAGTAGGATGGCCCGAGGGTAATTTGATTTCTGGTATCGTAATAACAAAAGAACTAGAATCTCTACCAAGTGATTTTGATCTAAAAGATTACCCAAAGTATCTTTTTAATATAAAAAATAAAAACGATCTTGATAAAAAAACTGCCAACGTCCTCAAGAGCTCAACCATCGAAATTGATCATTCTTTTGGAATTGACAACCTCACTATAAAATCAAAATTTGACACGGATATTTATAGCGCCTGCAAAGATGAGAAATGCATTGCATTCATAATAAAAAACAATGTAACCGACCACCTATTATCACTCTATTCCCAGGGAATTACTGAAGAAGAACTTATTAGCTTAGCAGAAGGAATCTGAGATGCTGACCACTAGCGAAAAGGATGCGCTTTATATTTTAATAGCGGCAACTCTGGGTGATGATCTTTCGATTCGATCTCGAAAGTCCCAATTTAACAATAGGACCTTCGATGTAGTTGAAGACATGATAATTGCAAACATGGATTGCAATGCTAACCTCAGGGAGCTTATTGTCGACTTATTGGGTGGATCATCCATGTTAACAAGAGGCTGGTTGAAACAAATCCTCAAGACATCAAAAAACAAAATTAAAGAGATGGATCTACACGGATATGGCTGCTTAGTTTCGACAAAATCCAGGTGGAAAAGTGCTATTGTAACATCAGTTATCTGGTAGCGCCCCCGAAAACAATGCAACGGTTTGTGAGCGCGGCATGAGCAGCGCCAACATCTACAAATGGCGCTGATAGTGTACCGTCTGGGTAATTCATTAGTCTAAATATGACATATTCTCGGGTTCTTATTCGCGGCGGATTTGGGGATTCTGTTTTGGCCCGGCAATCAGCACCTTTCAGCCTCGCTGAAAATGACCAACTGGAGTTGGAGAGTTGGTCACGAACGAGCATGCCAAGTCAGAATTTTTGTCCAAAAAGCACGGATACTTTTGTCCTTGAACACGGACCAATCTCCAAAAGAAGTTGCTGAAACCCTGAAAATCAGCACGCCCACTGTATTTAAGTGGCGCAGTCGTTTCACGAAACAAGGCGTAACCGGTCTTCAGAATGCACCAAGGCCCGGACAGCTCAGGAAGCTGGATCGGAAAACGGTCAAATCGATTCTTGATGACATGGTCAAAAATCTGCCCAAGGAATCTACCCACTGGAGCGCCTGGCTGATGGCAGAATATGCCAAGATTTCAAAAGGCTGGCAAAAAATAGTTCTTCGTTCCTTTTCTCAACAATTAAACGGCAATCGAATCCAGCTGGATGGGCTCGGCTGTCAAGTCACTACCGCCAGAAATTATGGCATGGCGATCTGTTTATCAGCAGCCAGTTAAAAGCACATATAGAATTAACATTGAAATGAGACCCTTACCATGCCGAGGATAGGCCTAGCTTTAGCATTTGTACTTCTTCTCTCCGGCTGTTCATCGCACTCTCCATTGGTGGTTCAACCATACGGCGAATTAACCATAGAAGTACCAGATAAGATGTTCTCCTCTGTAAAGGTGAGAGATGGCGAACTTGTGTTTCTGCGAAACGACCGGATCGTAGGTTTTGTTAAATCAGAGGACATCCCAAGTTCAGTAAGCTCAGGTTCAGCAATCGACACTTCACTGACGCTCTTTGAGAGCGCAAGTCAGGGTTCAAACAAACCAGTTTGGATAGAGCAGATTCCCGAAGCTCAGGTATTTGGAGTAGTTCAGGGAGAATTTAGAACCGTATTTATCGTACCGAACAGCCAAGCTCAATCACTTATTACATTTCAGGGGCCAGCTGAAAGCTCATCGTTATTGCGGATAAATGGCGTAAAAATTAGGGAATAGGGTAACCCTGAGGGATACACGCCAATAACCTAGTGACTCCATGGGCCGGGCGGGTACCAAACTTTTCGTAGCTGGTCCACCGCTTCAGCCGCAATCAAGGGACTAAGAAACTCAACCACCTCATCCACAACTTCCGAAAATGCCTCTGACACATAGTCTTGGCCAAGTCGTTTACGAAAAACCTGCCACTGTCGCTGCTTGCTGGCCACAAAAACGGCGGAAAACGGGATCACCAAAGCCGATATCCAGTTGCATCGGAATTCTGGCGAACGGACGCGGCAATGTTTTTGGCCATAGTGATCTCCTTGCACATCAGTTATTCCATTGGTTAGGCGCACTCACTTAAAGTCTGGCTTCCACTTAAGGCGCCATCACATTGGCGACCCGGCAGATTCTCGCGTATTCCATCAGGTTTCCCGGCAGAAAGTTTTTACGGGTGCGGTAAAGCTCCAACGCCTCCAGCACCACATCCATCCCAATGCGGTTGCGGAACTTGAAACAGTCCGCCAGGGTTTTCTCCAGGTTGTAGACTTGCAGTGTAATGCCATCCATGTCCACTTGCTCAATACCCTCACTGAAGGCCCGCCCGGAGAACCGGTAGGCGGGCATCCCGCGCCAACGACAAATGTACCTGATGGGGAATCTGCGTGGTGATGCCATGCCAGTCCAGTGCAGAAATCAGGCACAGCACCGCATGGGGAAAACGGGTCGCGACAGCCGCAAGATCCGGGTTTTCAATCGGCGGCAGATCCGCCAGCCTGAACAGGGTTTGGAGGTGTACCCGTGAGGATCCGGCGGAGCCAGAATCAGACAAACTGTCACCACTTATTGATATCTGGTGACAGTTTGTCTGATTACTATTGATGGCTTAAGTGGCAGCTTCGGCGGACCATAGTAATTTGTATATTCTGTGATTACCCTTGTCGGCTATGTTTCGTACTGTACCTTCAAACATTTCACCCAATTCACGTGAAACCCATGCCCATCCCCAAGCAAACTACTCATAAACTCGGCGCACTCATGTGCCAGGCCACCCGAGATATCCTCTGGGCACCGGCTGAAAACCGAATTCAGGCGCAAAACCGGGGGGCCGGGCTGACGCTTCGCATTGGTTCCGGACAGGCCACGTATCACCGTTACGATCCGCGCCATAAGCAGCATCTGATCAACTATGGAGTGCGGATGATTGCGGCCAAGCATCAGCCGGAAACCGCACTAGGTTGGTTGTCTACCCGGGAAATCCGCGGCCGGGGTTATTTTGGGGGTGAGGTGAGTGTGCTGAACCTGTTGGCCCATACCTGCTGCCATGAATTTGCCCATTTGCTGCAGCACAGCGCAGGGCAGCGGCATTATGGGTCGGTGCACAACCAGCATTTTTATAAAGCGCTAGATGAACTGCACGGCAGCGGGGCGGCCAATGCTACCCGGCAGTATCTGAGCGAACAGGCAGCGTTGGCCGACATTGAACTCTCGGGTTCAGCCTTTAAGCTGCCCAACCCAATTCAGGCCCTAAGGCAATGGCAGATTGGGGATGCCGTGCGTTTTGGTCACGGACGCATTGAGAAAAAAGGTGAAGTCATCCGGGTAAACCGCAAAACCTGTACCGTTCTGGTCAGCCACCAATCCCGTTTGCTGCGCTATCGGGTGCCTCTACAGCTGTTGAGCCCTGCAGCTTGATTGCCAATCACTGCGGGCGTGGATATCAGGGCTTGGGCCACGTAGGGCATAGCGTGTTCCAGTCTGACTCGTCTGCACGAATTAACAGGCCAGAATCACCAGCTTCATCATCGTGCAAGTCGCCCCATCCCGGGGCATCCATATCGCCAATCACAGGCGACACTAAGGGGCCAGAATTATTAGCTCACTGAATTTATTAGACTTATAAAGTTGGCACGAAAATCGCTTTAAATAAATCAAGGACGACTGTCCCGGCCAAGGAATCAGGCTAGACCATCAGATCATTGTTGTTGGCATTGGCGCCGGACCATCTGTTCTCTTTCGAGAGCATGATGCTCCGGCTTTTTTCGTTTGGAAAGGCAGCGTCGACCGCCGCCTGAGCCGAGCTTTGAGATCAGCTCAGGAACTGGACGTTCTCGTGCATCGGTGCCCGGGGACTGGTGATCTGGTTCACCGGGCTGTCGGGATTGGCGTAGCCGATTGCCATGCCGGTGAAGACTTTGCGGCCCTCGGGCAGGTCGAGGAATTCAGCGATGGATTTCGGGTACACCGACCAGGATTCCTGGGCGCAGCTGTCGAGGCCTTCGGCCCGTAACAACAGCATGATGGTTTGCAGAATCATGCCCAGGTCGGACCACTGGGGCGGGCCCATGTTGTCGTCGACGGTGCAGAACAGGCCCACGGGGGCGCCGAAGAATTCAAAATTACGCTTGAACCATTCAAAGCGGGCGGCTTTGTCTTCCCTGGGGATGTCGAGCTGACGGTACATGAGTTCGCCAATTTCGAAGCGGCGGTCCCGGTAGGGTGACTGCAATTTGGGTGGGTAGATTTCGTATTCCGGCACTTCGCTAAAGCCTTTGCTCACTTTCTCGCGCATCAGGCTCTTCAGTCGGGCCAGAGCGTCACCGGTCACCAGATGCAGGTGCCAGGGTTGCAGGTTGCCGCCGGAGGGGGCTCGGGTGGCGGTTTCAATCACTTTGCGAAGGGTGGCCTCGGAGACCGGGGTGCCCAGGAAATCCCGGACGGATCTACGGGACTGGACGGCGTGTTGTACATCCATTGAAGACAGCTCCCAAATCATCGTTGTTGTTTGAACAGACTCAGCCTGAGCCCCAGTATGGGGGCCGCCTCGATGCTTGACCACCCCACAAGACCGGTTTAGTCTCCGGCAACATCACAAGGTCGATCGAGGGTATCCGGATCATGGAAGATCACAGTCAGTTTCGCCTGCTGTCACAACGGCGGTTCCTGCCGTTTTTTGTGACCCAGTTCGCCGGGGCGTTTAACGACAACCTGTTCAAAAATGCCCTGCTGTTGCTGGTCACCTACACCGCCGGCGGCCTGTTCGGGTTGTCGGCCGATGTGGTGGTCAACCTCGCCGCCATGCTGTTTATCCTGCCGTTCTTTCTGTTCTCCGCCATTGCCGGCCAGGTGGCAGACCGCTATGAAAAGTCTGCGGTAATCCGCTGGATCAAGTTTGCCGAGGTGGTGATCATGGGCATCGCCGCCGTCGGGCTCTGGTTTGGCTGGTACGAGATGTTGTTTCTGCTGCTGTTCCTCACCGGTGTGCAATCGGCCTTTTTCGGGCCAGTCAAGTACGCCATTTTGCCCCAGGCTCTGAAGGATTCCGAGCTGATAGGAGGCAACGCGCTGGTGGAAATGGGCACCTTTGTGGCCATCCTGGTGGGCACGCTGATGGCCGGTGTGATGATGAAAGCCCCGGTGCCGGGTCCGGTGATCGCGGTGGCCGTTGCTTTACTGGCCGTCGCCGGCCTGATCGCCGCGCTGCGGATTCCCAAGGCTGAGGCCGCCGCGCCGGATCTGAAGATTCGGTTCCGCCCGCTCCAGGAAACCTGGAAGCTGATGGCCATCGCCCGGGACAACCACAATGTGTTCCTGAGCATTCTGGCCATTTCCTGGTTCTGGTTTCTAGGCGCCGCCTACCTGACCCAGTTCCCCAACTTTGCCAAAACCCACCTGATGGGTGACGAAACCGTGGTCACCATCCTGCTGGCCATTTTCACCATTGGCATTGCCGCCGGCTCCATTGCCTGTGAGCGGCTGTCCGGCCACAAGATTGAGCTGGGCATTGTGCCCATCGGCTCACTCGGGCTCAGCTTCTTCGGCATTCACCTGTACTTCAACATGCCCGAGCAGCCCATCCCCTCAGACTGGTGGATGATCATCACCGATCCTCACTACCGTCAGGTGGCCATTGATCTGCTGGCCATCGGCATCTTTGGCGGGCTGTTTATTGTGCCCCTGTATGCTTATGTTCAGCGGGAGGCCAAGCCGGAGTCCCGGGCCCGGGTGATCGCCGCCCTCAATGTGTTCAACGCGTTATTCATGGTGATCAGTGCTTTGCTGGCGATGCTGATGCTGGGCGTGATCGGGCTGAGCATTCCCGAGTTTTTCCTGGTGCTGTCGATCATGAACCTGATCGTGGCGGGCTTTGTCTACCAACAGGTGCCGGATTTTGCTCTGCGCTTCGTGATCTGGGTGCTATCCCACACGGTCTACCGGGTTAGCCACCACCATCTGGATCGGATTCCGGAGCAAGGACCCGCGCTGCTGGTGTGTAATCACGTGTCCTACATGGATGCCCTGGTGATTGCCGGTGCCGTGCGCAGGCCGGTGCGCTTTGTAATGGACCACAACATCTTCTCCACCCCCATCATGGGCAGCTTCTTCCGGCTGGCCAAGACCATCCCGATTGGACCGAAATCCAAAGTCCCGGAGATCTACGAAGCGGCCTTTGACCGCATTGATGAGGAACTGGCCGCGGGCCACCTGGTATGCATCTTCCCCGAGGGCAAACTGACCAAGGACGGCGAGGTGGATACTTTCAAATCTGGCGTAGACATGATTCTGCAGCGCCGGCCGGTCACCGTCGTACCGATGGCACTGAGAGGCCTCTGGGGCAGTTTCTTCAGCCACTGCGGCGGCCCGGCATTCAGTCACCTGCCGAAGCGTTTCTGGTCCAGGATACACCTTCTTGCCGACCACCCTGTCGCTCCGGACGAGGCCGGGGCCACTGTGCTCGAGCATAAGGTCAAAGCACTCAGGGGGCCTCAGCCCTAACCCGTCGACCCAAGACCAGAATAATCAGCGAGGGCAGGAAGGTCACGGTCACTATCGCCGCGCCCAACAGGCCAAAGAGCACAATCGCCCCGACCCCCCGGTAAAGCTCCGTCCCCTCGCCGGGCAGAAAAACCAGGGGTGACAGGCCACAAAGGGTGGTCATGGTGGTCATGGCGATGGGCCGCAACCGGGTCTGAACGGCACCGGTGACCGCCTCCACCACGGTCACGCCTTTGCTGCGCAGATTGTGGCGAGCCTGTTCCACCACCAGTATCGGGTTGTTGACGACTGTTCCCATCAGAATCAGGAATCCCAACATGGAGATCATGTCAAAAGGCTGACTCAACGGTTGCAGGCCGATCACCGGCAACATCCCGCCCACCAGATTCATCAATCCAAGCCCGACAATACCGCCAGCCACCCCCAGGGGAATCGCCGTCATAATCAGCAGCGGGAATCCCCAGTGCGCAAAGATGGCCACCAACAGCAGATAAACAATGGCAACGGCGATCAGGAAGTTATCCGTCAGGGCATCGCGGGTGGCGTTAAGCTGATCACTGGCCCCGGAAATATCCACGGTCACGTTGGCCGGTAGCTCGCCACTGGCCCGCAAGGCATCCAGCAGTTCGGTCCGGACTCTCTCCACCCCAGCCTCAAGAGGCACGTCCGCCGGCGGTATCACATTCAGGGTGACGGTGCGCCGGCCATCAACCCGGCGAACGGTGCTGGTATCCACGGTCTCTTCGATCGTGGCCAGGGTCGACAACGGCAGAATGGCTCCCAAGGGCGTGTGTACGGCAACATCCGGCAGCTTGCTCAGGTCTGGTTGCTGGCCCTCTTGGCCATAGAGGTAGATGTCGATCTTTTCGTCATCCAGGAAGAAATCATCGACATAACTCCCCTCGGTGAGGGTGGCCACGGTGAACCCAATGGCCTCCGCATCCAGTCCAAGCTCCGCGACCCGGTCCCAGTCCGGCCGGATCTGAATCAGCGGCTGGGCCAGAGTGAGGGTCGACGGCTGGCTCTGGATGCGAGGGCCATCAAAGATCTGCTCGGCCCGGCGATAGGCGGCATTGGCAGCCTTGTAGACTGACACCAGATCCGGGCCGGAGATGTCCAGATTGATACTGCGTGTGCCCCCGTCGTTACTGGAAATGATCGAGCCTTTGGCAGCAAACGCGCGCATTCCCGGGAATTGCCGGTATACCCGAGTAATCTCGCTCATCAGGGCGTCGATGTGGGTGGGGTCAAGGGTCTCCGAAATGATCCGGACCCGGGTTGGCGTAACGCCCATGTTCAGATACGCAATCGGGGGCACCTGGGTGTCACCACTGGCATAGGCTTCGCCGTCGGCATTCACGTGGGGTAGAAAATGCGCCTCTACCAGCTCCGCGATGGCGGCCATTTCAGTCAGGTTATAGCCCGGTGGCGCGGTCATGACGGCAAAGGTTTTCGGCTCCTCGCCCTCTGGCAGATACTCCGCAGGGGGCGTCAAAACCAGAATGATCCACAGGCTGATCCCGGTAGTCGCGGCGATCACCAACACCCGGCGCAACGACCCGTCCACCAGCCAGCGCACCAGACCCATCACACGAGCAACCCATCCACCCCCGGTGTCATTGCCATACTGATCGACATTGTCGACTTTGCCGCCAAAGTCCAGGCGCGCGCACAAGGTAGGGATAATCGTGACGGCCACTAACATGGAAGCCAGAATCGCCGCCGAGATAGCGATGGCGACGTCCGAATACAGCTGTCCCGCCTCCTCCTCGATGAACAGGATAGGCAGGAAAACCAGAATGGTGGTGGCGGTCGAGGCGAGTACCGCAGGCCATACCTCCTGCACCCCCTTGAGCGCCGATTCCATCCGGTCCAGACCCAGTCTCCGGTGTCGTTCGATGTTCTCCAGCACCACAATGCTGTTATCCACGGTCATGCCAATGGCAAAGGCGATGCCCGCCAGGGAGATCACGTTAATGGTACGCCCGGTGATCAGCAGACCAATAAACGCCGCAATCGCGCACAACGGAATGCCAACCACACCGGCAAAGGTGGCCCGCCCCGAGCGCAGAAACAGGTACATCACTAGCGTGGCGAACACCGCACCGATGCCCAGATTGGTCCAGACATTGGCCACGGAGGCTTCCACATAACGGGCATCGTCGGAAGTCAGCTCCAGTTCGAGGCCGGCGGGCTCCAGCAACTCACGGTTGATGGCGGCCACCTCCTCCAGCATGGCCCGCTTGATCTGGATGACGTTGGAGCCGCTCTCCCGGCGAACCTGCAAGCCGATCACACGCTGCCCGTTGATGATGGAGAGGTCCCTCGCCAACGCCTGACCCTGACGCACCCGGGCCACCTCGTCCAGCCGGACCACGCTGTCTCCGTCCCGTTGAACGACCAGCTGTTCCAGTGCCTCCATGTCATCAAAACGCCCGACCGTCCGCAGCAGATAACGGCGCTTACCGGAATCCACTTCGCCGCCGGAGATGTCCCGGTTACGGGCGGTGATGGCGTCACGCAGGTCCAGCAGGCTCAAACCACGCTGGGCCAGGGCGGTCTCATCAACAATGATCTGCATCTGCCGATCAGCACCGCCGCCAACCGTGACTTCCGAGACGCCCGACACGCTCTCCATACGGGGGCGCACCCTGTCTTCCACAAAGTCCCGCATCAATTCGATGTCCAGCTCCCGGGGGTTGCCCTGCAGGGTAGCAATGCGGAAATACATAAAGGCGTTGGCCGAAAACGAGGCCGCTACTATGCGTGGCTCATCAACATTGCGCGGATAGTCCGACACCTGGCTCAGCGCGTTATTGATCTGGATGAGGGTTTCGGTGATGTCGACTCCGAACGGAAACTCCAGCTCGATCTCGGAAGAGCCGCTGGATGCCGTTGCCGTCATCCGGCTCAGGTTGGGCACATTGCGCAGGAAGCGCTCCTGCTCAATCAGAATTTCCTTCTCGATGTCCTGGGGCGTGGCGCCGGCCCATCGGGTTTCCACGGTGACTGTGCGAACTTCCAGATCGGGAATCATCTGGACCGGAATACGCGTGGCCGCAGCCGCACCCAGAATGGCGACAATCAGGGCGATCACCGCCACCAGAATGCCGTGGCGGATAATGCCGGCAAACATCAGTTCGACTCCCGCTCGGCGATCCGGACCGTCACGCCCTCACTGAGATTTTCATTTCCCCGCACCACCACCTGTTCGCCGCCGTCCAGGCCACGGGTGATTTCAACACGGCCACTGAAACTGGCACCCGGCCAAACCCGTTTTTCACTGACCGTAAAGGTGTCGTCATCCTCAGGCTCAGCAATCCACACCGTTACCCGACCTTCCGGGTATCGGTTGATTGCGTCCCGGGACACGGTCAGGCCGCGCTCACCGGTTGTGATCCGTAACGTTGCCCGAACCGCCATGCCCGGTAGCACGGGTAAATTCCTGGGTCGGTCGGCCCGCAACAGGAAAGTCCTCGATTGAGCGTCGTTGACCGGCACCAGGGTCACGATGTCGGCTTCAATCTGGTCATTGTGATGGGATATCCACAGCTCACTGTCGTCATTGAGCTGGGCAAAATAATCCTGGGGAACTTGAAAATCCAGTGCCAGGTCGTCGGTATCCACCAGGCGCAACAGCTCAGTCCCTGGCGTCACCCACTCGCCCAGATCCAGCGAACGGTGACTAACCACGCCGTCAAACGGCGCAACCAGACGGTGTCTGTCTACCTGCACGTTGATCTGCTGACGCTCGGCTTCGAGCCGCGCCAAAGACGCGGTGGCCGCCGCTACCTCACTCTCCCGGGCGCTGACTTCGGTGGCGGCGATATTGCGCCCGGCACCGACCGATCGGGCCTCCTGCAACCTTCGGTCTGCCTCCGCCAGTCGGGCACGGGCTTCTTCCACTTCGGCACCGGCAGCACGGCCTTGCCAGTCCACCAGTTCGTGATCCAGCTCCGCCAGCAGATCGCCAGCAACTACCCTGTCACCCACATCCACATGCAAGGTTTTGAGTAACCCGGCAACCGATGCAGAGATTCGTGAGCTGCGCAGAGGATTGACGGTGCCGTTGAGTGAAGCCTCCTGAACCACCGCTTGTTCTGCCACCGCTTCAAGGCGCACTGACGGCCTGTCCTGAGCAAAAGCACCGGGCGACATCGCGCCTATCAGAATGACCATTACCCAGCTACAGACACGCTGCACACGCTTCTCCTTATGCGTTTCTATTTTGATGCATTTGACACCTGTTGATGATTCACTACGAGCAAACGCAGCTTCCAGACCTGACCGGGCAAAAAGTCATAATCGGTCATCCGGTCAATTCACTCTCCCGGTAACTCGGGTACTATCCACTCTAGTCCAATAACAAGTTGCCAAAAGGTGCCGACGTGAAACCGCTGACCCCCACCGATCAACTCTTCCTCTGGCTGGAAAAACGTCAGCAACCCATGCATGTGGGGGGGCTACAGCTGTTTTCCTTTCCCGAGGGCGCACCGGATGATTATGTGGCCCAGCTCGCTGACCAGCTCAGAACCCAGCACAAAATAACAACACCCTTCGATCAGAGGCTGGCTTACAAGCTGGGGCAACCCATGTGGGTAGAAGAAGACCACCTCGACCTGGAGCATCATTTCCGCTTCGAGGCGCTGCCCACACCGGGCCGCATTCGGGAATTGCTGTCGTTTGTCTCGGCCGAGCACTCCCACCTGATGGATCGGGAGCGGCCCATGTGGGAGGTTCACCTGATTGAGGGTCTGAAAGACCGGCAGTTCGCGCTCTACACCAAGATTCATCATTCCCTGGTGGATGGCGTATCCGCCATGCGCATGGCGACCCGGATGCTGAGTGAAGACCCCACCGAAATGGGCCTGCCGCCGATCTGGGCACTGGCGCCAAGGCAGCGTTCCGACCGGGACCACAGCCGGCCATCACTCTGGCGCAGCGTTGCGCACTTGCTGGGCAGCTCCGGTAAGCAGCTGGGCACCCTTCCCACGGTGGCAAAGGAGTTGCTGAAAACCGTCAACCAGGCGCGCAAGGACCCGGCTTACGATTCCATCTTCCACGCGCCCCGCAGTGTGCTTAACCAGAAAATCACCGGCTCCCGGCGCTTTGCCGCCCAATCCTACTGCCTGACCCGAATCAAGGCGGTATGCGAGGCCTCCGGCACCACGGTGAATGATGTAGTCACGGCGATGTGTGCCTCGGCCCTGCGCACCTACCTGATGAACCGGGATGCCTTGCCGGCAAAACCGTTGATCGCATTTGTGCCCGTCTCCCTGCACCGGGACGACAGCTCTGAAGGCAATCAGGTAGGGGTAATTCTTGCCAATTTACACACCGACGAGAACGACCCCAGCCAGCGCCTGATGAAAATTCATCACGGCATGCAGGAAGCCAAAGACCGCTATCGCCACATGTCGTCCGAGGAGATCATCAACTACACCGCGCTGACCCTGGCGCCGGCAGCATTCCATTTACTGACCGGCATGGCGCCCAATTGGCAAACCTTCAACGTCGTGATTTCCAACGTACCGGGTCCGTCCTCGCCCCGTTACTGGAATGGCGCCAAACTGGAGGGTATGTACCCGGTGTCGATCGACATGGACCGCCTGGCCCTGAACATGACCCTGACCAGTTACAACGGCCAGGTAGAGTTCGGCCTGATCGGCTGCCGTCGAACCCTGCCCAGCCTTCAGCGCATGTTGGATTACCTGGAAGATGGCCTGGTTGAGCTCGAGCTTGCCGCAGACTCGTAATCAGCCAATCCGGTCGGCGTGGTTGCGCTCTGAAATCTGGCTGTTCAGGGTCCAGAAGTCATACAGCACACCGATCAGGAACAAGCCGCCAGTGAACAAATAAATAATGCCGGTAATCCACTTGCCCATGTACATCCGGTGGACTCCGAACACCCCCAGGAAAGTGAGCAGAATCCAGCCGATGTTGTAGCTGACATGGCCATCTTCAAAGCGCTTGTCTGCCTCCCGATCCATCGCCGGAATCAGGAAAAGGTCGATAATCCAGCCAATAAAGAACAACCCGAGGGTGAAGAACCAGATGGTGCCGGTGATGGGTTTGCCGTAATAGAAGCGGTGGGAACCCAGGAATCCGAAGATCCAGAGCAGGTAGCCAATGATTTTGCTGTGGGTATCTGGTTGTCCATTCATAGTTGCCTGGGTTCCTCTGCCGGGATTGAGCATTTGTTCTTAATCGTGAATGTGGGTGCCCTGACCACACAAATCAAGGGCCAACGTCTGGCGCGGGGTCGGGTCCGTCCTCGCGGAACTCGGATGCCGACTTGCCCGTCCACTTGCGAAACGCCCGGCTGAAGTTGGATAAATCCGCATATCCCAGTTCGTAGGCAATCTCACTGACCGACTGAGTGGTGTAGCGCAGTAGCTGTATGGCCCGATCCTTCAACACCGCTTCGACAATTTCACGATAGTGGGTGTCTCTATCCGCCAACCGGCGTTTGAGGGTTCGGGACGACACACAAAATCGCTCAGCCATGGCCTCCAATGATGGCAGTGGGCCCGGCGTCATTCTCAGCATGTTACGGATGGCCAACACAATATCGCCCTGTTCTTTCAACGCTTTTTGCAGCTCAAACTCACACTGGTCCCGGGCCATCCTTGAGGCCTCGGCATCCGCCAGGCGCATACGAACATCCAGCAGCTGGCGAGGGAAAATCAGCATTTCCTCCGGCTGACCATAGTCAAAGCGCACCGGCAACTGGCTGGCAAAACGCCGATAATAGGCGGGTTCCGGAGATGCCAGGCGAACCGACACGCCCGGTAACTTGCCGTCTTCCAGCGCGAATCCTCTGGCTTCAGCATCCGCCCGATCGAGCAGCTGTTCGGTAAGCAATATCAGGGTGGCGCTGACGGTTTCTGCCAGAAACTCGTATAGTCCGGGCACATCAAATTCGGTGCACAGCTGCACCAGCACCTGATCTCCGGCCAATGACTGCTTCATGCTCAAAAACGGTGCTCGCAACTGCAAGTAACGACGAACAGAATCCAGGGCCCCCTCAAAGGTCGGGCTAGTCAGTGCCGCAAAGCCCAGGGTGCCATGGATGGTTAAACGCAGCTCCCTGGCCAACATAAAACTCAGACCGTCCTTACCCGCCAGCTGCAGCGCACGCTGGGCCATCAGCATGGCATCGGTGACAAAAATGCGGCTGTCGTTGGCCTTCAGGTCCTCGGCCGTAAACTCCAGCCCCTCATAGAGCAGCCGCTCGTTGTGCCCGAGTTGACGGACGGTTTCAGCCAGCACTCGCAGGTAAACTCCGGGCACCAGAAACAGGCCCAGCATGTGCCTTTGATTGTCCGCACCGGTTGATGCCATAGCGTATCCCTGATTGTTCTTAGTGACGATTCTGACTTTATCAGAAGCGCCTGCAGACAACAGTGGGGCCGCTCACCCGGATTGCACTGTCGCCCCGGCCAACCGGGGTGGCCCATTGTGATCGATGGCCGTCCCATTCGCGCCTTCAGTACCCGCCTTGACTAGCCCACACTGGACACATGACATCAGCCAAAGCGTTCAATCGCACAGGAGTATCAACATGCTGGTAACAACACAGACAAACAAGCAAAACAACGTGTCCAACACCCCGGACAACGTGGCCATCAAACCTCAGCGTATGGGCTTTGAATTCGGACAACACGTTCCCCGGTACTGGCTCGACAACAGCTTTCTGGTGAGCCACACCATGAACGCTTTGTCGGTGCTGTTTCCGGAAGGTGAACAGTTTTTTGTCGATTCCGTGCGCGCTTTCCGTGACCAGATCAAAGATCCGAAGCTGAAGGAAGAAGTGCGCGGCTTCATTGGCCAGGAGGCGATGCACTCCCTCGAGCACATGGCGATGAACCAGCATGTGCGTGATCAGGGCATGCCGGTCGAGGAAATGGAGCGGGATCTGAAGGTGATCCTGGGACTGGCCCGTCAACTGCCAAAGCGACATCAGTTGGCGATCACCTGCGCCCTGGAGCACATCACCGCCATGATGGCCGACATGCTGCTGGAGCGCGACGATGTGCGCGAAGACATGCACGAATCCATGCGCCCGTTATGGGTGTGGCACGCGATTGAGGAAACTGAGCACAAGGCGGTCGCTTATGATGTGTTCCAGCAGGTTGGCGGCACCTACGCCGAGCGAGCGTTCTATCAGGTGTTCGCGACAACCGCCCTGGGCATTGTCGCTACCTGGTACACCGGTCGCATGGTGGTCAACGACCGCAAAAATTTCTCGGTAAAAGATGCGGCCAAAGGTATTTGGCGCATGTGGGGTAAAAACGGCACCTTCTCGAGCCTGATTCCCGCCTGGGCGGAATACTTCAAGCCCGGTTATCACCCCTGGGACAAAGACAACAGCGAACTGATTGCCCGCTTCAAAACTGAGATCCAGCAATACATTGCGCCGCAATACCAGAAGGGCAATCGGCGGACTTTGCAGTAATCTCAGAGTTGGCCTTACCCTGGCTCGGGCCTGCTACGTCAGGCCCGACGCTATAACCTCCCCTCGCTTCCACAAACGCCATTCCCCAGGCTGGTAAACATTCCAAGTTTCATCGGTGGTCAGGGGCTCGGTCACGATCACACTTACGATGTCGTTGGGGGTGGTCTCGGCTTCAAAATCCACAGTTACGTCTGTGTCTTTCAGCCGGGCCGGGCCAAAGGGGGCTCGGCGGGTGATGCTGGCCATTTTGGTAGTGCAGTAGGTAAACAGCCAATCGCCGTTGCTGAGCAGCAGGTTGAACACCCCCTGGCGGGCGTAGGCGCGGGATAGCTCAACCAGGCGCTCGACGATCTGCTCGGTAGGGTCATCGCGCCGGCAATGGCTTCGCAGGTGATTGAGCAGATCGCAGAACAGGGCTTCGCTGTCGGTGGTGCCAACCGGCTCGTAAAAACCTTCAGCCGCCTGGAAAGTCGACAACTGGCCGTTGTGTGCAAATACCCAGTAACGGCCCCAGAGCTCACGAATAAACGGGTGGGTGTTGGCCAGACAAATCTCGCCGACATTGGCCTGACGGATATGGCAGATGGCCACTTCGCTTTTGATGGGGTGGGTTTGCACCACCTGGGCGAGGCGGGAGCTGGCGCTGGCATCGGAATCATGAAAGCTGCGAACGCCTTTGCCCTCGTAAAATGACACGCCCCATCCGTCCTTGTGGGGACCGGTTTCACCACCCCGGCGGGTCAGGCCGGTAAAGCTGAAACACAGGTCGGTGGGGGTATTAGCGCTCATCGCCAGCAGTTCACACATGATCGGTTCAGTCCTTGGCGGTCCGTTCTGTCAGCCTAAGGATACCCGATTCAGCCGGCACCACCAGCCAGCTGTTCTGCGGTGACATCGCGCTGAGCCCGGCCAGCCGGCAAAACCCGGTTGCGGCCCGCCCGCTTGCCGCTGTACAGGCAACGATCCGCAACGCAGAACAGGGTTTCGGCGGAGCGCCCATGCTCCGGCCATTGCGCGATACCAAAGGATGCGGTCACCCGAATCGAGGCTTCACCATAACGGAGCTCGTCATTGGCAATCCGCTCCCGCAACTGATCCATCAGCTCGAAGGCATCCGCCGGTTTTACATTCCGAAGAATCAGGCCGAACTCCTCACCACCCAGACGGCCGACAAAGTCGGTGGTGCGCAGGCGCTCGGTCAGGCACTTGCCAATGTTTTGCAGGACATGATCGCCGGCATCGTGACCGAGAGTGTCGTTCACCAGCTTAAAGTGGTCGATATCCATCACCACCAGAGCAAAGCCATCACCGCTTCGGTCACACTCAGCAATGGTCCGGGCCAGGGTGGCCTGGAAGTTGGCGCGGTTGGCCAGCCCGGTCAGGGCATCGGTCTGAGCCATGTCTACGAGTCGCTGCTCGGCTTCTTCCCTGCGGGCCTCATACATGTGCATGAAAACCTGCATCAAGACACCGCACAGCACCATGTTCAGGAGGTCAATCAAGCTGCTGGCACTGCCCACCTCTTCAAGGAAGAAGAAATAGATAACCAGACCCAGCACCATGAATGGCACGCTGAGGATCATCCCCTCATGCTTGCCGAGCAACAGGTAAGCCATGACCGGCATCATCAACACCCAGACAAAGGCTGCTATCGACGCCTCGGGCAACAACATGATGATGATAAAAAACGAAAACGTGGAGACCAGGTAGGCGTAGATCCATTGTTGCAGATGGGGCGTGGTCTTCAGCCGAACCGCACCGAACAACAGAACGCCGCTGGCCAGAAGCTCGACCAGCGACACCCAGGGGTAACCGTTAAAAAACTGCAGCAGACCAAACACCACCAGTGCCGAACCGGTGACGAGAAAAAGCAGCCGTGTGAGTGATCTGCGATGATTGTCCCGCAAACCTGAGCGGCTCTGTTCCAGCGTCGCGCCCAGGTCGGGGTGTTTTGGCGTTTTCATGCTGACTCTTCCTTGGATCAGCCTCGAGTATAGACCCAATACACCGGCTGTAAAACAGTCAGTCCGGGCTGACAGGGCAACCGGCCCGCCGGATCAGATATACAGGTTCTTTCTTGAAAAGCGCTCAACCAGCGGCTGATAGGCGGACCCCAGCAGGCGATTGATGGCATCAATACCCCAGGCATCCGGGCCCACCAGAATGCGGGATTCGTTTTTCAGAATACCCTTAATGATGATTTCGGCGGCTTTTTCCGGGGTGGTCATGGCCAGCTTGTCGAAGCCCTTACGCTGGGCCGCCGCGTTTTCCGAGGCTCCCATGCGTGCAGAGTTGGCGATGTTGGTGCGAATACCACCGGGGTGTACACAGCTGATCTGCACCGGCTGGTTTTCCAGCTTCATTTCCTGACGCAGAGACTCGGTGAAGCCGCGTACGGCGAACTTGGCCGCGTTGTAGGCGCTCTGTTTGGGCACGCCAATCAGGCCAAACACGCTGGAAACATTCACCACATGGCCGTCACCGGAGGCGATAAGGTGGGGCAGGAAGGCGCGTGTGCCATGGGCAACACCCCAGAAGTCGATGTCCATAATCCATTTGAAGTCGTCATCTGTCATTTCCCTGACAGAGGCAGAGAGCGCCACACCGGCGTTGTTGATCACGAGGTTAACCTGACCAAAATCTGCCTGCACCTGGTCAGCATGAGCGTATATAGCCTCGCGGTCTGAAACATCCAGTCGGTAAGCCCGCACCTCGGCACCGCCGCACGCCTCCACGGTTTCTGCCAGCCCGGCCTCATTGACGTCAGACAGCGCCAGGCGACAACCCCTGGCGGCCAGCAGGCAGGCCAGGGCCCGGCCGATTCCGGAACCGGCACCCGTTACCACAGCCACTTTGTTCTTGAGATCCTTCATGATTGCTGACCCTCGGTTTTGTTTTTGACATTAAAGCAGGTGTTGTTCTGATACTGTACTGTAACAGGTCGCCTGGCGCGCAAAATGGCGCCGCTTTGCGCCGGGACCGGTCGCTTCGGCCAGTGCTGCCTGCTATCGGAAAACTTACCGCCGGCAGGCAGCGACGCAGGGGCGCTTATTGGTTACAATCCCGGCACTTATGAATTCACGCCTGACCAATGGAGCTGACTATGGAATGGAGTCTCACCCACCTATGGCTGATTCTGGCCCTTCTCCTTGGCCTTGCCGAGCTCACCTCTGGGGCGCTGCTTCTGCTGGCACTCGGCGTGGCAGCCGCGCTGACAGCTCTGGCCGCGGTTCTGGGTGCTTCTTTTGAGTGGCAATTGGTGACCATGGGCATAATGTCCGGGTTACTGGTGCCTGCCGCCATCTGGTGGATCCGGCCCCGGTTTTCCCCAAGAGGGGTCGCGTATGGCACCACCGGTACCGGGGTCGAGCGCGGCCACCACTATAAAACCCTGCTCCGTGACTTTGACGGCGCCACCGGCATCAAGGTTAACGGCGATTTCTACCGTCTGAAACTCGGCGACGGCAGCAGCCCGGCATTACCGGAGGGCACTCCGGTGGTTTTTGAAAAATTCGATGGCACCACTGCCATCGTGCATTTCGCACACTCTGACAAGGAACAGTAACCATGGAATCATTCATCACACCGGGGCTGGTTATCAGCCTCATCATCGTCGCTGTCGGCATTTTTGTAATTGCCAAAGGACTGGTGATCATTCGTCAGTCCGAGGTGATGGTGATCGAGCGCCTGGGTTCGTTCAACCGTGTGCTCGAAAGCGGTATCAACATCATCATTCCATTCATCGAACGGCCACGCCCGATCAGCATGATCCGCTACATGCGCATGGGCGACGAATATCACCCGGTCAGCAGCGATGAAATCCGCATTGACCGCCGGGAGACCGTCATGGACTTCCCCGGCCAGCCGGTGGTAACCACCGACAACGTGACGGTGAACATCAACGGTGCACTGTATTACCAGATCATCGACCCGCGCCGCGCCGTGTACGAAGTTGCCAACATGAGCCAGGCAGTCGAGGTACTGGCCAAGACCACCCTGCGTTCTGTGGTCGGCAAGATGGAACTGGACAAGCTGTTTGAATCCCGCAGCGAGGTTAACAGCGCGATTCAGGCTGAAATGGAAGAAGCCGCCTCCAAATGGGGCGTCAAGCTGACCCGGGTAGAAGTACAAGACATCAGCATGCCCGAAGAAGTGGAAGAAGCCATGCGTCTGCAGATGGCCGCTGAGCGTAAGCGCCGGGCCACCGTCACCGAAGCCGAAGGTGAGAAGTCAGCAGCCATCGCCATGGCCCAGGGCCAGCGCGAATCGGCCATTCTAAATGCTCAAGGCGACAAGGAATCCGCCATCCTGCGTGCTCAGGGTGAACAGGAATCCATCCGCCTGGTGCTAAGCGCCATCGGCGAAACCGAGGAAAACAAGCAGACGGTTATCGGCTACCTGCTGGGCCAAAGCTACATCAAGGTACTGCCGAACATGGCGAAAGACGGCGAGCGGGTGTTCGTGCCGTATGAGTCCACCGCGCTGCTAGGCTCCATGGGTATGTTCCGTGAGCTCGCCGGCAGCCCGGAAGACGTGGTTCGCAGCGGCTTGCGTGGCGGCATGGTTGCCTCTGCTGGCAACAGCTGAGTTAAAACCGCCGGTTACAGCGATCGCTCGCCCAGCAAATGGTCCAGTGGTCGCTCGTAACTGGGAGCAAATACCTCGAGGAAGTACAGCACTTCTGGCTGGGCTTGCTCTTGCAGGCGGTGGAGGATCTGCTCTGCCGCCGGCTCAAACTCTTTGTTACCGGTCTGGATCTCAGCCCGGCACTTCAGCAGCGCCGATAGCCGGTCTGCGGCCTTGATCAACTCTTTCTCTTCACTTGCCAACTGCGACTCCCGCACATAGGGTGCGAAATCCTCTCTGAGATCTTCCGGCAACAGCGCCAGCAACTCCGCCTCGGCCTTGTGTTCGATATCGCCAAAGGCTTCCCGCATGACTTTCGAGTGATACTTGACCGGCGTGGGCAGGTCACCGGTAATGACCTCAATGGCGTCGTGATACAGGGCCGCAGCGGCGATACGATCAGCATTCACCTGCCCCTTGTAATGCCGATTACGGATCAGCGCCAGCGCGTGGGCTATGGTGGCCACCTCCCAGGAATGGGTGGCGACGTTTTCTTCAATGGCGTTGCGCATCAAGCCCCAACGCTTGATCCAGCGCAGGCGCGAGACGTAGGCAAAAAAATGACTGGCAGTTCGTTGTGTCAGACTGGCCATGGGGATTCCTGTTGCGGATTGGATTAGCGAACGTCCAGGGTAAACTGCACCGTGACATCACCCTGCTCATCAACAGTGGCCTGCCGGGTCGGCTCCAAGGTGAACAACTGATCAGCTGCTACGTCGTGGGTATTCAGCAACAGTCGGCGGATGGTCTGGCCACGCTCGCTCGCCAACTGGCCCAGTTGCTCGGGTGGCAGTTCACGCTCACCGTCACGCCAGGCCTGCTCAACCTGAGCCCAGGCATCGTCGGTCACCGGCTCACCCCTGGCCTCCATACGAGCCCTCAACAACGCCAAGCTGTCAGCCTCAGGAGCAATACCACCGCGAATGTTGAGCAGTAACTCCGGACGTTCATTGAGAGCCTTAGCCAAGGCCACCAGCTTGTCTGCCTCGCCCTCCGCCAGGGCCACTTGGCCGGGCACAAAACTGACCTGGCCCAGCTCTTCACTGCTGAAACCCGCCAGATCCGCCAGCGACCCCAGCATGCTGAACGGCGACGTTGCCGCACTGACCAAAAGATTCACAAAGGCCCTCATAACAATCTGGCCAACACTGAACTCGGGATCAGACACATCCCCCTGAATGGGTAGGTCCACTTCGATCACACCCCGGCGATCAGTCAGCAACGCCAGGCCGAGTTTGACCGGCGCGCCCACGGCCTGATCGCTGGCCACAGCCTGACCCAAAGCCATTCGGTCCAAGGTCACCTGGTTGGACGCCTTCAATCGGGTGCCGGTAAACTCGTAATCCAGGTTCAGTTTGAGTTTGCCGCTGTCCACCGCATAGCCCAGATAACGGCCAAAGTAAGGCGACAGCACCGGCAGGGACAAGTCCTCCATCGACAAGCTCAGGGCACTGGATTCGTCGGTGCCCAACGCGCCAAGGCTGCCTTCAAATGTCACCGGCGCATCTCCCGCCAGGCGGCCACGCAAATTGACCCGACCCTGCTGGGGTGGCACATTGCTGACCCCGGTGACTGAGCCTTTCAGGTCATCAAAACGCGCACTGAATGGCGGGTCAAGGGTCCTGTCAGAATAATCCACGGCACCGTCCTCCACCTGCAGCTCACCAATCCGGAAGATAAAACCGGGCTCTGTCGGCTCGGCGTCGCTAGGCGCCGAGGCTGCCTCACCAGCGACCTCATCCTCGTTACTGGCAGCACGCATGATTTGCTCAAAATTGTGCAACCCGTCTGGCATCCGTACCGCGGTAAACGACGGCTGCGCCAGTGTCACGGTGCCAATTTCCAGCCGGGGTGGAGTCACGTTGAACTCGATGGGCGCCAGGCGCAGAGTTTGCCAACCCAGCATGGAGGCATCGCTGTCTGGCAGCCTGAGATCCAGATCGACAATTTCGGCACTGCCGCTGAAGGTGCCGGTCATCGGATCGTCCTGGCTGTCCAGGTCCAGATTGCCGTCAAAACCCAGACGACCGCTGGCAAGGGCAAGGTTTGCCGTCTGTTGCAGGTAGGGCTCAATCACCGCCAGGGTAACGTCCGAGCCAGACAGCGCGGCCTCAAGGGTGAACGGTGCCGGGGTCAGTTGGCCATTGGCCGAGATACGGCCACCACTGGCCAACACGGCATCCAGACCGTAGGTGACCGGTTCATCAAGCAGGTGAGACAAGCCGCCCAGCGTGACCTCCAGATCGGTCAGCTCAAGCTCCGCCGGCGTGTCTGGCACCTGATCGCGCCAGCGCAGACGACCGCCTGCCACCTCAACACCCTGAACAGACCAGCGAAATGCGGGCTCATCCGCTTCTGGTTGCTCGTCCTGATTCGCCTCTGGCTCGGCGGGAGTCAAAGACGCAATCCAATCAATCATGCCCTCTCTGTCCCGGGCCGCAGCCACAAAGGGCTGATCAAGGATGATCGCACCCACGCGGGCCTCAGCTGCAGTGAGGTCAAAGCCGATGCCATCAAATTCGATGGTTCTGGCTGCCAGCGCCGGCTCGTCATCGGAGTCGGCCAGGGCAACAGCCAGATTCTGGACCGTCACCTTGCCGTCGCTGGTGATTAACTCGAATGGCTGAGTGCCACCCAGCTGGTAACGGGATTCGACCGTAAGGGAGCCATCCCGTAACTGCCATGGCAAATACGGCGCCAGAAAATGGCCCAGGGTGCTGTGGTCAAGATCCGAGATCTTCAGACGGCCCTCGGAGAAAAGCGGCGTGATGCTCAGTTCGCCCTGCCACTCGATGGTCTGATCACCGAGGGCGGCAATCACCGAATACTGACTGCCCTCGGCGTCCCGGGGCCAGGTGGCCAGATCGTCGATTGAAAGATCCAACGGAGTGACTCGGAATTCTGCTGGCTCAGACTGACTGAAATCCCTGAACAGCAGTTCGCCGCCATCGATGGTCAGTTGCTGAAAGAACAGCTTGGGGGGTGTTCCGGATTCCGCCTCGGCGACCGGCGCTGAGGTCTGGGCGGCATCCGTCTGTGCGGCCTGCCAGTCACGGGCGAAATTGACGCTGTAATCACCCAGCAGATCCACCCGGATATAGGGCTCCTGCAGATGAGTAGCCTGAAAACTGACGATGCCCCGGAACAACTGGAAGAAACCGAGATTGACGAACAAGCGGTCGAAGCCAAGCACCTTTTCGCCGGTACGGTCATTTGCCGACAGCTGGGTTGCTTCAACCGTCAGGCTGAACGGATTGACCCTCAATTCTGCCAACTCCGCCTGCCAGCCCATTTGCTCATCCAGCTGTTCAGGCAGGGCGCGCTTAAGCCACCAGGGCAATGCCAGAAATCCCGCCAGGGCATAAAGCACAATCAGAATCAGAACCGCGACGGCAAGATTCCTGGGTAAACGACTGCGTTGACGGCTCTGGGCCACAAAACTCTCCTTGGTGAGCGGCGAAAAAACGGGGCTGAACCAGCCCCCTGCCTGTCACAAGGATAGTCCGCCGGGCGGTCGTTTGTCAGCCCGCAGTGTGGTGACCCGGCAAAATCGGATCGGAATGAAGGGTGGCGCTGTCAAAACGCCCCAACTGGGCAATATCCATCGGAATCATCGCGGCCAACAGCAGTTTGCGACTGGAATTGCCGGTAGCCGGAAATGCCGATTGACCGACCCGCCAATTAAACGGCATTGACGCGGTCTGGATACGGTTTTCCAGCTCCCGCAGACGTCGGTACATGAACCCGTGACTAAGATCCGCGTGGTCGGGCACCACCAGGAAAAACGTGCTTGCTGAGTAACGCGCCAGATAGACCGGCTCTGGTGCCAGCTCGCGCAGCGCCACGGCGGCCTCTCGAACAGCTTTGTTCATTGCCTCAGCCTCAAGATTGGCAGATAACTCCCGATGATTGGCAATGTCGAGATAGAGCAATGCGAACGGTTGCTCGCGGGCATCCGCCGCTGCCAGAGTGTCCAGAAGTCTCTGCTCCAGTGCCGAGCGATTAGGCAGTCCGGTAACGGGATCGACAAAAGCAAGTTGAGCCACCCGCTCATTTTCCTCGGCCTTCGCAGCCATCAATCTGCGTTGCAGACGGATATCAAAGACCGCCACAAACAGAGTCACTGCCAGTAACGCGGCGCAGAACACCGCCAGTGGTATACCCATCCAGTCTCCGCGCAACGCATTATCCGCCGCCGGGACCGCTCCCGCCGGAAACGTCATGGCCAGCATTCCGCTGTAATGCATGCCGCAAATGGCGGTTGCCATCACCAGGGCCGCAGCCATGCGTGCGGCGGAGGCACTGGCGCCCTGCATGGTCCGGATTCTGCGACACAAGGCCATCGCTACTGCTGACGCCGCAACGGCAATCGTGATCGACACCGTCAGCCAAACACCATCGTATGCCGGGGCCGCAGACATTTTCATCGCGAACATGCCGAGGTAGTGCATAGCCACAATGCCGCCTGACATCATCAACGTTGCCACCGCAAACAGGCCCGCGCTTGAGGTCTCGCGGCCAATAATGCTGAGCGCAATGGCGGAGGCAACAACAGCAGCCAGCCAGGACACCAGCGTCATTCCGCCGTCAAACGACATCACGGTATCCATGGGCATCGCCAGCATGCCAACGAAGTGCATGGTCCAGACCCCCGTTCCCATTGCCAGCCCCCCGGTCACAAGCCATGCCAGGCGATTACCGTCGCGGTCAGAACCAAGGCGGTCGCCAAAGAAGAGGGCGGTGTACGCAGCGAGGACAGCCACGACAAACGATGCGCCTACCAACCAAAGATCGTAATAGTGAGTCATTTTCAGTGCTCTGCGTTTGAATTAGTGTTGGAGCAGTCTAGAACGGCAAGGATTTACGCCGGGAAATCACAATGGCTCTCACAACATTGTTGAAATATGTAACCATCATCAACGGATCTGGCTTATCGCCAGCGCTGACACACCGGATTGAACCCGTTATGCTCGGCGACCGTATTTGGACACAGTGCTAACGCAGGGTGAGGAGACAATGATGGACATCGGCGACATGCGTCGGGATTTTGAAAGCGAAGGGCTCGACCTGGATCAACTGCACGGAGACCCGGTATTCCAGTTCCAAGCCTGGTTTGAGGACGCCCGTACCGCCGGCATACTGGAGCCCAATGCCATGTCTCTTGCCACTGCCGGCGCCGACCAGATGCCAGACTTGCGCACTGTTCTGCTGAAGTACTTCGATCATCGGGGTTTTGTGTTCTACACCAATTACGGCAGCCGAAAAGCAACGGAGCTGGACGCAAATCCCCAGGCGGCCCTGCTGTTTCCCTGGATCGGTTTGAACCGTCAGGTTCGGATCCAGGGCAAAGTGGAGAAAGTAAGCAAAGCCGAATCTTTGAAATATTTTGCGTCCCGGCCCCGTGGCAGCCAGATTGGTGCCTGGGTTTCTGAACAGAGCAAAGTGATTACCTCACGGGGGTTGCTTGAGCAAAAAGTGGCCGAGATGAAGCAGAAATTCAGCGCCGGTGAAGTTCCGTTGCCAGGATTCTGGGGTGGCTATCGGGTGGTTCCGGACCGCGTTGAATTCTGGCAGGGGCGGCCAAGCCGGCTGCACGACCGCTTTGAATACGTGAGGGCTGGCGATGACTGGACCATTCAACGCCTGCAGCCCTGATCGTCCGGGCATCTGGCTGTGCCATCAAATCCGGCGTGACCTGCCGGGCGAGCCGCCATGGATGACGGAATCCGAATCACGCACCCTGTCGCAACTGGCGGGCGGGCGGCGGAGCGAATTTCTGACCAGCCGCTGGTTGATCCGCCAGGGCCTGGCCAACGCCAGCGGGCAAATGCCGGCTTATTGCCAACCGGTGGATGGCCGCCCGGTCAGATCGGCCATGCCGGCGAACTGGTGTCTGTCACTGAGCCATAGCAAAGGCTTGAGCGCGGTTGCCACCGGCACAAGCCCCCTGGGTATCGACATCGAACCCAGTCAACGCAAACCGGATTGGGGCCGCGTCGCCAAACGCTGGTTTTCGGCGGTTGAGCAGGAATGGCTGTTCCGGGCCAACGATCCGTTCAGCTTTCTTAAAGTGTGGACGCTGAAAGAAGCCTGGCTGAAAGCCACCGGCCGCGGCATTGCCGGCAACCTGCAAACTCTGGAAGTACGCAAAGACTTCGAGCTTTACGGCGATCGGCCCGACCAACAATGGCTCGCGAGCTGCTTTTACATTGAAGGTTTTCTGGTAACGTTGGTGTATCAGGGCACGGAAGAAGACTCGGGCAGCTTGCCCGCCATCACCTTGCTGGAACCCCCTCCGGATGACTATGATCTGATTCACGCTGGCAACCTTGGGGCCAGCTGGGAGCCCATGTTCCATCGCACCATCCGGACCAGGCGATAGACGGAACAGAGCCTTATGACCCAACCACCGGAACGATGCAGCTGGTGTGGCACCGACCCGCTTTACGTGCATTACCACGATACCGTCTGGGGTCGCCCCGAATACGACGATTATGCGCTGTTTGAAAAACTCTGCCTGGACGGTCAGCAAGCCGGCTTGAGCTGGATTACCATCCTGCGCAAACAGCAACACTACCGCGACGCATACGCCAACTTTGACCCAGAGAAGATTGCCCGTTTTACCGCGCAGGACGAAGCCCGTCTTTTATTGAATCCCGGCATCGTCCGGAACAAACTCAAGGTGCGATCCGTCATCAACAATGCCCGTGGTTATCTGGCATTACAGGAGCGCGACACGCCGCTGTCGTCGTTTCTTTGGCAATTCATGGATCACAAACCACTGCAGAATCAATGGCGTACCATGGCCGAAGTGCCGACACAGACACCACAATCGGAGGCCATGTCCAAGGCTCTTAAAAAGGCCGGCTTCACATTTGTGGGCCCCACCATCGTTTACGCTTTCATGCAGGCAACCGGTATGGTCAACGATCATCTGGTCAGCTGCCCTGCACATCAGGCCTGCTTGCAGCTCTCACAATGATCTTACCGCTGCCGTTACACGTAAGTTCTCTGGTAACACCTACCAGGGAGTTTTACTGTGCGCATCACCCTCAACGAACTCAAGGATCTTCAGCCAGCCGTTATCGAGCTGCTTGAGATCATTTCTCTCGAAGGCCAGCACTACATGGCCCGGCTGCATGGCCCCACCGGCCTGAAATTACTGTCAGACAAGGCGGGCAAGACTCGCCTGTTCCGCAGCGCATGGGAAATTCAGGACACCCTCAGTGACTTTGCCGTGCAGGAAACCCAGATCGTTCACCCTTCCGCCTACCATGAGATGGTAGGAATGGCACCGTCTGACATCGAACCCATGCGCATTCAGGTTCAGAGGCAACGGTCGTGATTGTAGTCGCTCGTCTTGCGGTTCTGGTGGGGATTGCCGGACTGATTCCGTTTATTGCAGGCATGATGGGACTGTTTTTGATGCCCTCAAACAGCATCGTGATACTGAGCTGGTTCTACCTGTACAGCGCCGGCATTCTCGCCTTTATGGGCGGAATCTACTGGACCATCGCGCTGCAGCTGGAAAACCGCTCGTATCCGCAGTCACCGCTGGTGTCCATGCTGTTGAGCCAGATGTTCTTTCTGGCAGCGGGTCTGGGCCTGCTGCTACACACGCCTCACAAAATTCTGCTGTATACCATTGCGTTTCTGGCACTGTACGTTGTCGATGCCCGCTGGATGCGTCCCTACTGGCCGGCATGGTACCTCAAACTGCGCCTGATACTGACCCTGGTGGTGCTGTCTTGTCAGATCACGGTGGGTGTCTGGTTCTACCTGCTGCACGGTGCCTGAATGTCAGGCACCGTTGTCTTCTGCCGAATGCAGCTGCTGAAGCTTTTTTAACGCCGACTTCTCTATCTGGCGAACGCGTTCACGACTGATACCAAGCTGATCAGAGATAGTCTGCAGGGTTTCTGGCTCCGCCAGGCCCAGGCCGTATCGGCGCGCAAGAATTTCCCGCTCGCGATCACTCAGATCCCCCATCATGGCGCGCAAGGTAATGACGCGATCCCTCTGTCGCAAAGGATGATCCGGGGTCATCGAATCCCCGGCATTCAGGCTGTCACCGAGGGTGATTGAACCGTTCTCCAGCAGCGGCACGTCGGTCGAGACTTCTCTCGCCGCCAGTGCCCGCAATTCGCCGATTCTTGACGGCGAGGCTTCCATCGCCGTCGCCAGCTCAGTCTGCGACGGGGTGCGGCCAAGGGCTTGATTCAGGCGCAGGGAGGTTTTGTGAAGCTGACGGATTTCGTCAACTACGTTCTCCGGGGTATGCACCACCCGCACACCACGTTGCAGGCAGCGCCGGACCTCTTCACTGATCCACCAATAGGCGTAGGTTGAAAAGCGGAAGCCCTTACCCGCATCGAACCGCTCTGCTGCTTTGATCAGGCCCACATTGGCATCCTGGATAAGATCGGTCATCGGGATATCATGCTGGCTGTAACGACGGGCAATATGAACCGCCAGCCTCAGATTACATTGAATAAGCTTGCCACGGCAGGCCATGGCCAGGTGATAGGCCCGCCGGCAACGGGAAGAAAACGCGCAGGCGTCTCCCAAGCTGCCTACGACCTCACGTAAAGTTTGAGGGGTGTCGTCAGGTAAGCCCAACTCTTCACTGATCACACGCAAACTGCGAATCAGTTTTCGGGCAAGGCGACGTTCGTCACTGTCACTCAGTAGTTGATGCCGGGACGCATCCCTAAAGTACAACCCTACCAGGGAATCCCTTTCGCCAGAGTTGGGAAGAGTCGGAGACGGGCCCAGCCGGTCATGTGTTTGCATGGCGGAGGTACCTGTTGAAATTTATCTAAGATACGATCAAACGAAACGCACGGATTGCCAGAAAGACAACAGGGGAAGGGGGGAGAGCCCATCAGCGAAACAACCGGTTCCGCTGATGGGCAAATCATCAGGTTGTGGACGCCGCCACAATAGCGTATTCGTGGTTGTGGGGCTCAATCAGAGCACCGTGCAGTGCCACGATGGCCTGATCATAGTGATCCTCATCAATCACAAACTGAATATCCACCTGGCGCATGCACTGGTGGATCGCCAGTACGCTGATGTCTTTATCCGCCAGCGACTTGACCGACCGTGCCAGTATGCCCGGCACTTTCATATCACTACCAATCGCCGATACCAGGGCCACCTTACGAGTACTGATTTCGCCATTGGGGAAGACTTCTTCCAAGCCTTTGACCACACGTTTAATGTGCTTGAGCGTGGTATCAACGTAGTGGGTGATGGTGTTGGCGTTGGTATCTTTGGCCATAAAGCGCACCTTGAACCGGCTCAACACTTCCAGAATCTTGCGATCGGACCCCGGCTCGCCCTGCATATCCTGGTCGAACACCTCGATGGCGAACACGCCTTTGGCACCGGCAACGATTTCTACCTGCGGCTTCTCGCTGATGTAATCGCCGGTGATCAAGGTACCGGTGTGCTCCGGCTCAAAAGTGTTCATCACCCGCAGCGGAATTTCATTCTGGCGCAGGCCTTTACCGGCCCGTGGATGGATCGCTTCCATGCCCAGGTTGGCCAGCTGGTCAGCAACGTCGTAGTTGGTGCGGCCCAGAGGTACCACCTTGTCTTCACCAACCACGTTGGGATCGGCTGAGCTCAGGTGGTACTCCTTGTGAATGATCGCTTCCCGTGCCTGGGTGATCACTGCCACCCGGCTGAAGGTCATCTCGCTATAGCCCCGGTCGAAGGTACGCATGAGACCTTCTTTGCACTGGGCATAACCGGTCACGATGGGCAGCTCGCGGGACAGATCGATGCTGTCAAACGCCTGCTGGAGCTTCTGGTCCAGCGGCAGCAACTCGCTGTCACGCCAACCGGTCAAATCGACAAAACGGGCATTGATGCCTTCCTGCTGCAGTTTGAGCGCGGTGTTAAATGCGCTGTGCGCTTCACCGATACCGGCCAGCATTTCACGCACAGTCAACAGATGCTCTTCCAACTGGAACTGCCCGTAGGAACATAGGCGTTGCAGATCAATCAGGCATCCCCGAACGCCTTCGATGCGATCGGTGATGAACTGATCCGCCTGCTGTTTGAGCATGGGATCGACAAACAGCTCACCATTGATGTCGGTCAGAAACTTGATCAGTTTGGTGAGATCGTCGCCCCAGGCCCAATCCGATTCCGCATCGGCAAACAACGCATAAACCCCCGGCTCACCGGTCTTTTTGTGTTCAAGCAATTCGTTGGTGACACCACCGTAAGCAGACACCACAAAAATCCGCTGATAGAGGTCGCTCTTCTTGCGCTTGCCAATAATGATATTGTCGCGAACGGCCTCGTAATTACTCATTGAAGTACCGCCGATTTTCTCGACGGTATGTTGTGCCGTGGTCATACCTTTACCTTCGTATCCCTGGGAATAAATGTCTGATTGGAGGGCGCCTTACGACGCCTCGCTGACACCTTCCTGCATGATTTCGTCAACGCTTTCAGCCAGCAATCTGGCGCCAAGACGCAGGTCGTCTTCGCTGGTGGTCAGCGGCATCAGGCACTTGATGACTTCATCGTTGGGTCCACTGGTCTCGATGATCAGGCCCTTCTCGAACGCGCGCCTGGTGATCGCACCGGTCAAATCGGCGTGCGTCGCTTCGATACCACGCATCAAACCCCGGCCTTTCACTTTGAACTCGCCTTTGTACTTGTCACAAATACCCTGCAAGGCATCGCCCAGCACCTTCGACTTGGCTTTCACCTCATTGGCGAAGGCGTTGTCTTTCCAGTAGGTTTCAACCGCGAAACGAGCCGTAATAAACGCCATGTTGTTGCCGCGGAAGGTGCCGTTATGCTCGCCCGGATCCCAAACGTCCAGCTCCGGCTTGAACAGTACCAGAGCCATCGGCAGACCGTAACCGCTCAACGACTTGGAAACGGTAACGATGTCCGGTTTGATGCCGGCAAACTCAAAGCTGAAAAACTCACCAGTACGACCATTACCCGCCTGGATATCATCCAGAATCAGCAGGATATCGTGTTTCTTGCACAGCTCCGACAGGCCTTTCAACCACTCGGCACGGGCGGCGTTCAAACCGCCTTCACCCTGCACGGCCTCAACAATCACGGCCGCCGGTAATTCAACACCGGAAGAACTGTCTGACAACACCTTGTCCATGACCATCAGGGTATCGACATCTTCACCCAGGTAGCCGTCGTAAAACATGAAATCAACGCTGCCCAGGGGCGTGCCCACACCACCACGGTGATGTTTATTACCAGTTGCCGTCACGGCGCCCATAGTGACACCGTGGAAACCGTTGGTGAAGGAGATTATGCCGGTACGGCCTTTTACCTTGCGGGCCAGCTTCATGGCCGCTTCGACACAGTTGGTGCCGGTCGGGCCGGTAAACTGCATTTTGTAATCCAGTCCGCGCGGGTCAAGGATGTACTTTTTATAGGACTCGATAAAGTCGTGCTTGGCCGTAGTGAACAGGTCCAGACCCTGGCTGACCCCGTCGGCCTCGATGTACTCAAGCAACGCTTTCTTGAGGATATCGTTGTTATGGCCGTAGTTCAGAGAGCCGGCGCCGGCCAGAAAGTCCAGATATTGCTTGCCGTCTTCGGTGTACAGATGCGCATTTTTGGCGCGGTTAAAAATCACCGGGAAGGCACGGGAATAAACACGTACTTCAGATTCAGTGGACTTGAACAGTTCCATGGTCTTGCCTCTTAGCATGTCAGGTTCGAGGTTAATGCTCGGGGAGGGTCTGTCGGTGATTCACGATTAATCGTGAATCAGGGCTCTCAGACAGGCTTCGTAAACGGCCCGATGCGCAGCAAAAATTCGGAGTCGTGATTGCCGCCGAAGTGGGTCTCTTTCTCGAAGTGCTCGTGGTAGGTGAGCTCGACTCCCAAATCACGGGCAAAAGAACGGAACAGCGCCCAAGAGGCCTCGTTATCTTCGGTAATCGTGGTTTCCAAGTGCGTAACGTTCTTGCACGCGCCCCGGGCAACGATTTCCTTCAGCATCCGCTTGGCGAGGCCCTGTCCACGACCTTTCTCGTGAACCGCCACCTGCCAGACAAACACGGTCTCGGGCTGTTGGGGAGGAATGTATCCGGAGATAAAGCCGACCAGATCGCCTTCCTTCTCCGCGGCCACGCCAGTCTCGGCAAAGTGGCTGCACTGCAACAGGTTGCAGTAAATCGAGTTGGGGTCCAGCGGTGGGCATTCCGCAACCAGCTGGTGGAGCCTGTAGCCATCATCCTTCGTCGGTTTGCGAAGGGTAATGGCGGTGGTATTCGATCCTTCGGATGTCATAACGTGATCAATTCGCCTCAAAAAGTAAGCGTTGAATTATATAGACCACAAAATATATTTCAAGTTAGGCTCTGACAGCCACCCAGGCTCGAACGCACCCGATCCTTTCAGAATAGACCGAATTGGAGCATTCGCCAGTGACAAACAGGTTACGAAAGAGAAGAAAAAACGATGCCGTCAGAGCCAAGGCTCGTTCCGCTTACCAGGCGGCTACGATAGGAAACTGCCGCAGGGGAGTTTTCTGGCCAGACCCGGTCGAACTGTAACAGCCAGGCACTCAAATCATAGGCCACAGGCATCAGCGAAACATGCAACCCGGGCCTCGCCACGCCGGCCACGGGCTTCCCAAACGGACTTGTGAAGCCGATGCGGGTAACCAGGCCCTGCGGGTCAGAGCGCAGATTACCCATGCCCGCAGCCCCGTTGTTCGCCACCATGCGCGGCTTTCCATCCACGGCACTGGACCAGAGCACAGGAAGGCAGGTGTGGGTAGACGCGATGATGTCGGCATCAGTGGCGCGAAACCACTCCGCCAGCTGCCCCTGATTGCCCGCCACAAAGGATTCATGAGACAAGCCCCACCCAGCCAGCGACTCGGGGTCGCCATGCACCACCAAAACCTTTAGGCCTCCAAATATCAAACACTGATACCGGGGCAATAACGAGAGCTTCTTTTGGATATCGGGATGCTGATCGGCCACCGCCTGAAGGCGCTCCATCATCTGATTGGACCGCTCCACCACGCCCTGATCCACATAGTCCGGGTAAGCACAACCACAGCCTGCCCCGGCATTGGGAATCGATAGCTCATAATCCACGTTGCCGAGAATGGCAGTATGATCCAGAACCCGGCTGTTGATCTCCCGGAACAGGGCATCATCGGCGTTAAACCAGTTGAAATCGCCGTTGAACACCAGCTTCACCCGATGACCATGGCGCTCCTCCGCCCGCACCATGGCCTCGATCTCATCCAGGGCAAACGGATTGCCGTACAGCCCACCGACGATGTACAGCACACTTTCAGATACGTGGGTGGGCTCACGACAAAGCTCTTCCGGCCGGTAGCGATAGGCCAACGGACAGGTGCGGCCCTCTGTCTCAGGCATGCCCGGGCACATCCCGTTCACCTGCGAACCAGCGCCAGCTATCAATCGCATCGAACACCAGAGAGATCCCGTTAACAGCTAGTAACGCCAGAATCAGCCCGAACTCCGGGTTACCCGGGCTGGCCGTGATCAACCGGTGCAACAGAAAGACCTGCAGCGGGCCCCAGATGATCAGATGGGGCAAAGACATCAACCGGCTCATACCCTCGCAGGCCAACATAACCGGGTAATTGGAAACAAGAACCAGAGCGGCCGCCAGGGCCGCCCACCAACCGGCGGGTGTATCCATAAACCAGAAGGCGGCAGCATTAACCGGAACCAGAATTCCTGCTACCCACACCTGCACCCAAACCGGGAGGCTTCTGAACGACTTCCAGGTGGTAATGTGTCTGTCGACGAAACTCGGGGTCGTCATGATCGCACCCCATCGGTTGCCAGCGACCGACCGGCCAAGCGCCTGAGAATCAATGGAATAAAGAAACCGGCCGTACAGATCAGAAAGCCATAGGCATTCACGCCCAGCAACATCGCATAGGCGCCGTCACCGATGGCCCAACTCGATGGAATCAGGCCCGCCGCCAACAGAACACCTAGCCCGAGCCCGGTCCAGAAGCTGAGGTGAAAGCTCCAGGGCGACCACTGGGTAAAGCCATAGAACAGGAACACCGGCGCCAGGCCCATCACCATGGTGCCGGAGATAGTCGTGGCCTTGAGAATGTCGGTGCCGGCGAACATCGGAAGATTACCGAGCAATGCAAATACAATCATCACCACCGCACCCACCCGAACGCTCGGCAGCTTTTCCTTGGCGCGACGGGCCAGGCGGGGCAGGTCTACTGCCAGGGATTTCGCCAACGAGCTAAAGGTGGAATCCAGTGTTGAACCGGCCGAGGTCATCATAATGACACTCATAAAGAACAACGCCGCAAGCCCCAGTGATTGCCCGACGGCAGCCGGTGCATTGCCCATAGCTTCAATGCCATTCAAGCGTGCATGCACACCCACCAAGCTGAAGATAAACACCGCCACAAAACCCAACAGCCCGGCGACCACAAAGCTCTTGAGCATGGTTTTTTCTTTGTTCACAAAGCCCCGGTCGGTCAGGACGGGATCGTGGAATGGGTAGCTGAACAGCTGCAACAGGGCCACCAGCAACAAATCAAAGCCGGCGTTAAGTCTGAACTCGCCATTGGTCAGCAAGGCGCTGGTGTCGTTCGCTGGAATAATCATGAACAGCACGGCCCCGACAAAGAACACAAACACGAAGGTCTGGATGACATCGGTGAAGATTGACGATCGCAGTCCACCCTTGAGGCTATAAGCCAGGGTAAAGGCGGTGAACAGCATGGCCGCAGCGTAGTACTCCCAGTCACCGGGCAACCCGAAGTAACCACCGACCACCGCCGTGTTACTCCACACCTCGTTGTACAGGCGAATCAGAATCGCGGCTGCAAACGCCAGGCTGGCCAGGCGGCCGAACCGGGATGTTAGAAACTCCTGCAGGCTGCGGGCGCCGGTCTGGGTGCGGATCAGGTAGATCACATACCCGGCCACGGGAATCGACAGCCAGTAACTGGCGTAGGCCAGGCCACCGACCACACCGTACGCTGCGCCCAGGTTGGCGGCGTTGGTGACGGATTTGGCAAAAATCCAGCTGATAAAGATGCTGGCAGTGAGCGACCACTGACCCACCGGGTTGCCCTGATCGTCCGCGCCTTTGTAAAACGAATTCGCGTTCTTGCTCTTCGGCGACAGCACGTACATGACCACGCCGTACACCAGCAAGAATCCCCAGAACAGGGAGGCTTCAGTTATGTTCATTGGTTGTTCCATTGTCTTGGCGCAAGTCGTTGAGGTTGGGAGGGGGTGCCAAAACGAAAATCGTGGATTTTCTGATTGTTTTGGAACCCCCTCCCAACCTCAACGCCCCCACCTTCGGTAAAAGCATTATTGAAGACACACAGTGTGACAAGGCCGTCGGGGTTGGGGGATACCCTCCAAAACAATCAGAAAATCCACGATTTTCGTTTTGGAGGGTATCCCCCAACCCCGACGACCGAAACTCCGAAACAAAAAATCAGCCAGGCGCTGAACAGCTAGCCCCAAACCGATAACAGGAAAAACACCGGTGATGCCGCAACATGATGCGTTCTTCCATGCTCTCGGCCAGCGTGCCGCCCAGGTCATACTGCGGATCATCGTCCACCAGCGTGCAGGCATAGATCCGAACCTGGTCGCCCTTCTTCACCAGCATGCGCGTGTAGGTACACATGAAATGAGAGCGGGCCTCTCTAGTCGGATACTTCTCCATACAGGTCTCGGTAATCTCCGGGCTGCCGTCTTCCGAGCCCGGGGTACCCAGATCCGGAAACGCCGTAAACGCCAGGTTCTCTGGAATGCTCCAATCCCGGAAAATCTGATGGAACGCCGCTTCCACGTCCGACGGGATTTCATCCAGGTCGGTCTGGCGGGCGATGGACACCTTGAAGCCCTGTTCGATGAGCCAGTGAATACCCTCCAACGCCTGATCAAAACTTCCCTCGCCGCGATCCTTGTCATGCCTGGCACGATCCGGGAAATCCAGACTGACCCGGAAGTGAATCGGGTAGGGGTTATCCAGCAACGGCAACACCTGGTGCCGGCGTTTCAATAGCGGCTCGGTGGCGTTGGTGAGCACAAAGCAGGGCCGGTGCTGGCTGGCGTAATCCAGAATGTTGACGAAATCCCGGATCACAAACGGTTCGCCTCCGGTGAAGGAGAACTGCTCCACGCCCATGTCGATGGCTTCGTGGATGAACGGTTTTACATCACTCAGCTTCATGCCCGGAATGCGGCCATCACCGGGGTGCGAACCTTCCAGGCAGAAGGGGCAGGCCAGGTTGCAGGCGGTGCCGGTGTGAATCCACAGCTCTTTCAGCTTGTCCGCGTCGATGTAACCCCGGGGGTCACCGTTGCGGGTGTGGGTCCAGCTGTCGAATGCCCGGGGTTCCAGGACTTCCACGGCCTCTATGCGCTTGCTACGTGCCGGTCGGGTTTCAGTCAGGGGCATAGCTGCTCCTCAATGCTTTAGTATTTTTGCCGCGGCGCCAGCCGTGCAGTTTTTCCAACAGTTTTAGAACGCCCTCGGGCGCATGGGCACGCTTCCATTCACCGGCTGCGTACTTGGCCGACTCATTCCAGGTCGGGTAGGGGTGAATGGTGCCCAGGATCTTGTTCAGGCCAAGGCCATGTTTCATGGCCAGGGTAAACTCTGCCAGGATTTCCCCGGCGTGAGCGCCCACAACGACCGCGCCCAGAATCTTGTCCTTACCTGGCGGCGTCAGCACTTTTATAAACCCATGGTCTTCGCTCTCGGCGATGGCCCGATCCAGATCATCCAGGCCATAACGGGTAACTTCGTAGGCAACACCCTGTTCCTGCGCCTCCGCCTCGCTTAACCCGACCCGGGCCACTTCCGGAGACGTGAAGGTCACCCAGGGCATCACCCGATAATCCACCTTGAAGCGTTTAAACTGACCAAACAGTCCGTTTACCGCTGCGTACCATGCCTGATGAGCAGCCGCATGGGTAAACTGATAGGGGCCGGCCACGTCGCCGCAGGCAAACACATTGGGGTAACGCAGGCTCATATCGTCTTCCACCGGTACGGTTCCGTTAGGCAGCGTTTCCACGCCAATAACTTCCAGATTGAGGCCGGTGGTATTGGCCGCGCGTCCCACCGCCACCAGCACCTCATCAAAGGGTATGCGTACCCGCTCGCCGTCATGATCGCAGTAAGCAACCTTCTCTCCATTTTCTATACGGAACTCGGCAGCGGAATGTTTCAGCCGGACATCAATTCCATCGGATTCAAACTGCTTAAGTATCAGTTCTGAAACATCAGGATCTTCTTTGGCCAGCAATCGCTCGCCTTTTTCCACCTGGATGACCTGGCTGCCAAGCCTGGCAAACGCATGGGCCAGCTCAGAACCAATGGGGCCGCCGCCGAGCACCAGCAGGCGCTGCGGCTGCTCCTGAAGATCCCACAGGTTATCGGAGGTCAGCGGGTGCATGTCCTTCAGTCCGGGAATGGGCGGCACGGCAGGTTTGCCGCCGGTGGCGACAATGATGCTGCGGGCCGTCAGGCGCTCGGTGCGACCGTCGTTGTGCTTTACCTCCAGCTCCCACGGCGACACGAAACTCGCCTCGCCGGAAATGCAATCCACACCCAGCTTGCGATAGCGCTCCGGGGAATCGTGGGGTTCCACCTTGGCAACCACGTCTTTAACCCGGTTCATGATGTTCTTGAACGAGCCCTTCACCGGCACCGATTCCAGCCCGTAACGATTGGCATGGCGCAGGGTATCCGCCGCCTTGGCACTGCGGATCAGGGCCTTGGACGGCACGCACCCGGTGTTCAGGCAGTCGCCGCCCATTTTATGCTTCTCGATCAACGCCACTTTGGCTTTTACAGCCGCAGCGATGTAGGCGGACACCAGGCCGGCCGAACCGCCGCCAATCACCAACAGGTTATAATCGAAATGGTCAGGCTTCTGCCAGCCGGCATACACCTTGCGACGGCGGATAAACCCCACCACAAACTTGGCGATCAGCGGGAACAGCCCCAGCAGGGCAAAAGACAGCAGCAGGTTGGCCGAGAGAATGTCACCAGTCGACTGGATTTGCCCAAGCTGGGTGCCGGCGTTTACGAACACGAACGTACCCGGCAGCATGGCAACCCAGCTCACCAAGGCATAAGTGCGCAGCTTCATGGCCGTAAGGCCCATCGCCAGGTTAATCAGGAAGAAGGGGAACACCGGCACCAGGCGAAGGGTAGCCAGGTAGAAAGCACCGTCTTTTTCGATGCCACGATCCATCTTGGCCACGGTGTCGCCATAGCGCTTGCGCAGGGTATCCCGCATCAGGAAGCGGGCCACCAGAAAGGCCAGAGACGCACCCACGGTTGAGGCAATAGACACCGCCGCCAAGCCATAAAGGTTACCGAAAAAGGCGCCACCGGCCAGGGTCATGATGGTTGCACCGGGCAGAGACAGCGCCGTCACCACCACATAAATCGCGGCGTAACCGGTGACCGCCAAGATCAGGTTCTGGTCAATCCACTGTCCGATTGCGCTCTGGTGAGCTTGCAGGTTTTCCAGGGTCAGCAATTGGTGACCGTCGAGAGCAAGAAATATCCCCACGATGGCGGCGATAATCAGAAGAAGTAAAAGCTTGCTGCGATTCATATTCATGCCTGTCAGAATTGAATAGATCAATACGCTGTTACAGCCAAGACACGATCACTGGCTGAACGTTACACCGCCCCCTGAACTATTATTTTTGAGCACTCGCTAAAGAATACCGGAACTGTTACAGATTCCAAAACACTATACAAAGACAAACGGCCATACTGACAGCGACAAGAGGCGAAAACCCGTGGACACAGCGACGCGCCCGGAAACTGAAAGATCACAGATCAACAATCTCAAGCAGGGCGACAGCGCGGTCTACCACATCGCAATGCGCCAATACTCACCGGGCATGTCTGCGGTGTCCCGGTTTTATCTGGACCACTCCGTCGCCAACGCTCTGTGTCGCATTGATGCAAGAGTCAGCGAAGCACGGAGCGCCACACAGTCCGGCAAGAGCAATGATGAATGACTCTCAGACTCGCCATAATTGCAGTAGTCCTCATCGCTCTGGCTGCCTCTTGGTGGTTGTTACAAACACTTGGCATGCCTTCCGAGCTGTCACCCGACGCTCTGGCCAAATGGCTGCAAAGCCAGGGGGTGGCGGGACCGGTTTTGCTGATGCTGCTGATGGTGATTGCGGTAGTAGTCGGCCCGATTCCTACGCTGCCGGTGAGTGCAACGGCCGGGCTTGCGTTCGGCGTTATCGGGGGCACAACTATCGCGGCGTCCGGGGCGTTGATTGGCGCTCTGATCGCCTTCTGGGTTGCCCGTAGTCTCGGGCGCGAGGCGATCTGTCAGCGTTTTCCGGACAATCCTATACTGGCCCGGGATGGCTCCCAGCGTTTCCTGACCCTGGCCATTGTGATCACCCGCCTGATACCGGTGTTCTCCTTTGCGCTGATCAGCTACGCGGCGGGCGTTACCGCCATCCACACCTGGCGCTTTGCCATAGCCACGCTGATCGGCATGTTGCCAATGACGGTGGTTTTTGCCGGCCTCGGTACTACGTTCACACTCAACCCGGCACTGACGGTGATTGCCGGCCTGGCCATTATCGCGGTGATGGTATGGCTACCCTGGTCACTCAGCCGTCATCCCGATTCCAGGCTGGCGCACTGGTTGCGATTTCGCTGAAACAGAAACCGCCAGGCACAATAGCGGTTACATGGCCTGGCCGTTCCGGATCTATTCAAATACCTGGGCAATTGATTGCGCGGGCCTCAGCGGCGCCCGCGTAATTTGTTCAAAATACCCTGCACCCAGTCCTTGGCATCATCCAGTGCCTGACTGTCTTCGAGAAGCCCTCGAAGCGCCTGGAACTGCTGCTCGAACATTCCAGGCCGGCTCAGCTCTTCGGGCTTTTCCCCGGGGCCCAGCGGCAGGATATGTTCGAAGTAGGTGCCACCAAGAATGCGGCGTAACAGGCCCTCGCCCAGAAACGCCTCGTCACTGTTCAGGGTGCGGGTTGCCCGTAGCAATCGACGGATATCGTACTGACCCGGGTAGATATCCGGTACCTGTTTGTTGATGCCCAGCAGGCTGTAGACACCGATCCGGGCAGTGCGCACAGAGCTTTCCAGCGTGAACACCACATCGTTGTGGGTCTCCACAAACTGCCCGATCAAGGCCAGGTTGGTGCAACCTTCCGGTACCACCCAGGGCCGATCTCCTCTAGCACGGGGCATGAATTGCGCAGTGATGAAGGGCATCAAGGCAACGCGGGTTTTAGTGGCAGCAATCACCTCATCGATTTGATCAATCAGGCCCAGGTGATAGCACATTTCCGTCAGCACCTCCCTGCCGGTACATTCGGGCATGGTTTTTTTCACGTAGTCACCAGGCTTGTCCATCAACAAGGCGTAGGTCCACAGCACAATCACGTCATCAGGCTGGTCCGGGAAGTGGGGCTGCCGGTTACAAGTGAAGCTCATCAGCCAGGAGGAATCGATAAACGTAATGATCCCACCCGTTGCCGTGAAACCGGAATACGGGTCGTTAACTGACAGCTCCTTAAGCTTGTCCATCAGCGGCGAGGGCTTGCAGGTCAGGGTGACGGACTCCCATGTTGATCCTGGTATGTTGCCGCAGAACTTCTCGGGCCGGCCAAACACCTCAGACTGTTGCGCCAGGTTTTTCCACAACTGCCAGCCTGAACCGGAGCCGGCCTGATCGTTTTCTTTTAGTTGCGGCGCGGTGTTGTCATCACCGTAAGCGGTGTCTTCGGTCATCGAGCCGGTGGTGACGAACACCAGATCGCGGTCACCGACGTTAAAGGTTTTGTCACCCTCGCTGCCATGGCACTGGATCGCTGTGACCGTTCGGGTGTCACCAGAGGTAGTCATCTCCAGGTTCTCGACAACCGTGTCATACTGGATGTTAACGCCCTGATCCTTGAGCCAGCTCATCAATGGGCGCACAAAACCATCGTATTGATTGTATTTCGGGAAAACGAGCGAAGTCATGTCGTTAAGCCCGTCCATCAGATGCAGGAAGCGATGCATGTAGAGCTTCATTTCAAGCACCGAATGCCAGTTCTGGAAAGCAAACATGGTGCGCCAGAAGGTGTAGAAATTGGTGTTCAAAAAGCCTTCACTGAACCATTCCTCCACCGTAATGTCGTCCAGGTCCTCCTTGCGCGCGAGCAAGAGCCGGACCAGCTCAAGCTGCTGCCGTTTGCTCAGCTCCATGGTCGAAAAGTCTTTGATCTGGCCCTGTTTCTCCAGTAGCCGTGCTTTCGACCAGTTTTTGTCGGCATCGTTTACGATCCGGTATTCATCCAGCACGGTGAAAGGCTTGGGCATCTCCAGAGCCGGTATCTCCGAGAACACATCCCAGAAATTCTGGTAGGTCATTTCCATTTCCCGGCCACCGCGCACAATGTAACCGTCTTCGGCGTTTCCGGCGCCGTCCAGCGAGCCGCCCTCAATGTCCTGCTCTTCAAAGAAGGTGATATTGCCAGCCGGCATATGGCCGTCGCGGATCAGAAAGAAAGCGGCGGACAGGCCGGCGATACCACTACCCACAATCCAGGCACGCCGGTCTGCGATACCTTCGGTGGGAAGCGGACGATTGTTGACATAGGCACCATGGAGATCCGCCGGTGGCAAGGGCGTATCCATCCCATTATGCAAATGCCGTGAAGAAGCGTCAGGGGTAACACCGACGCCCTGGGTCTCCAGCGCGTCGATATGAACTTGTAGTTTTGAAGGTGCTGTTTTGGAGCTTTTTGGATGAGCCATTCAGAGATCTCCTTTTCTGTGAGATGGGAATCGCTTTTAGTGTGATCCTATAAGCCAGGGTTGCGGGTGACACACATCAAACTGGGGGGCGAGAAACCGGCGCCAGTTTGAATATAGCTCCAGTAACAACGACGACCTGGCCAGTGAAGGCGCCCTGGACATCCGCGATTACTAACGCCGCTTCGTGCTTTTTTTGGCCCTGGTGGTCATTGGCAGGGTTGCATCGACAACCTCACCCGGGGGATCCTGAATAACCTGTGAGCAACCCGGTTTTCCGGCGTATGGAAAACGCGCTATGGGGCATCTATATCACCAAAGCTTCATTCTGAATGGTTTTTCAAATGCCCCGCAAAATGATACCTCAGGGTGAAACAACTGTTTTCGCGATGCCGTCGAGGGCGCCAGCAATATTCTTGACGGCCTTGCAGTCAGGCACATCATGCCGGTCTGCCAGGTAGTGAAGATCGTTGTAACTGAGCCATACCTGGCCCTCTACATCTTCCCAGACGAGCACTTTCAATGGCAGATCGATGCCAACCGTCTGCGCACACTGCATAAACGGGGTGCCGCCCTGAGGGTTGCCAAAGATCAGCAGCTCGGTCGGCCTCAACGACTCGCCAATCGCGCTTGCACCACCGGCATGATCGATACGGGCAAACACCTTGAGGCCTTTGTCCTTTACGACGGTTTTCAGTTTATCCATGGTCGCGGTTGCAGAGTGTGGGCTCTGCATCGAGATCAAGCCTTCAGCAGCACTGATCATCATGCTCATGGTCATGAGGCAAAGAAATACGCCGGTTCGAGGGATCATAAACGCTCCTTAACAGGTGCTTTGGCCTAGCTAAGGTAGTTCACCGGGGGGCTGTTCTCCAGTTTACCCAGCCCTGTTAACGGGCAGGGCCACTGAACTGCTCAAGAAAAGCAGCAGGCAGGACATCAATCACCGGTCGGGCATCGCCCGATAATTCCGGGTTGGGCGCTTCTGGCTCACGGCAGAGGGTCACTGGCGATTCAGACCAGTGCAACAGCTCCAGGCGGCCGTCCATCTGTTCAATCAACGCGGTACAGTGCTCTACCCAGTCGCCATCATTGCAATACAGGCCGTCTTCACTGCGCAGAAACCCGGCAGAGTGGATATGACCGCAGATAAAGCCATCGTAATGACCCTTTTCCGCAGCCGTCAGTGCGGCTAGCTCAAACCGGCGGATAAAGGTACGGGCCTTGCCTATCCGGCTCTTGACCCAGGCAGCCAGTGACCAATAAGGCTTTCCTTGCAGGCGGCGAACCGCATTAAACCAGCGGTTCATGCGCAACAGAAATCCGTGAGCACGATCACCCACCAACAGCATGAGCGGACTGCAGCGCACTACCTGATCGAACTGATCACCATGACAAACCATGAAGCGGCGACCATCAGCTGTGGTGTGCACTGCTTTATGCAGCAACTCGACACCGTTGATGGTTTGACCGCAAAAACGACGAAAGAAGTCATCGTGGTTGCCCGGCACATAGACCACGCGAGTGCTGCCTGCGGCCAGATCCATAAGTTTCTGGATAACCGCCTGGTGCGACGCAGGAAAGCAGACGCGCCGCTGCATGGCAATCAGATCGACAATATCACCCACAAGGTACAACGTTTGACAGGACACATTGTTCAGGAAATCCAGCAGGTATTCGGCTTGGCAATCAGCCGTTCCCAGGTGCACGTCTGATATGAAAACACTTCGGCAAGTCCGCATGTCGTCTCCCGTCGGTCCGCCTTCTGGCAGACTTCACCTTGCCAATGACAAGTGACGCGTGGATGACAGGGAAACGACAATTACGTGACCAGTGCCCAGACTCAGACCTCGCGCAAGTCCGGATTGAGGGTATAGGTGCCGGTCACTCTGGCACTGGCCAGTACATGCCCGGCCATGGCCTTGCGCACGTCGTTGCCGTCAAACTCACCGTCAAGGCCAAGGCTGTCGACATCCAGCGCGTGTACCTCGAAGTGATAGTGATGCAGAATTTCGTCGTTCCAGGGCGGGCAAGGGCCGTCATAGCCTGCGTAAGTACCTGCCATGTCTGGGTTGCCAGCCAAAAATTGAGTGTAGTTGTTAATACCTCGCACACCGATATTGGCTGACTCGTGATCCTTACCTTTGGGGATCACGCCGTCGCTGTCTTCGCCTTCGGGGATGCGGCTGATGTTTGCAGGCACATCCACCAGCAACCAATGGAAGAAATCCACACGCGGCAAGTCTTTCGAGACCGTTTTACCTTCCTGGTTGACGTCGTCGGCGACACTCGGCACATCGGGGTCGAACATGATCACCGCAAAACTTTTGGTGCCCTTCGGCACCTCCTCCCAGAACAGTTCAGGATTCCGGTTGGGGCCAAAGCTCATGTGGTCCTGTTCATTGAACACACCAAACGCGAACTTTTCGGGAATTGGCTGCCCTTCGTCTACACCTCGGACTTCTAGTTTCACGGCACACTCTCCTGTTGAGTCTTATTTGAGTTAACGCACTCATTACCCGAATGATACGGGGTCGGCTAGGCCGGTGGTTTGATCAATAACCTTACATATTTTTCCAGATTAGCAAATCCGGGCACAAATACGGTTATAATTGAACGGTTCTTCAATTTTGCTGTTTTCGAGATATTGCTATGGCCAGACACCCCCAATACGACCGCGACACTGCCTTGAGCAAAGCCGTCAGCTTGTTCTGGGAAAAGGGCTATCACGGAAGCTCCATGAAGCAGATTGAGCAAGCACTGGATATGCGCCCCGGCAGCATTTACGCCGCATTCGGCAGTAAAGACGGGCTCTATAACGAAGCGCTGGCCAACTACGCGCGCCTTGGTGGAGCAGAGCTGACACGCCATATGGCGCAATACGACTCCATCATCGAGGGTCTTCAGGCCTATCTGCGCAGTATCGTGCGCAACGGTCTGTCAGGCAGCCCATCCCGGGCCTGTATGATTGTGAAAACCCTGCTGGAAACCAGCAACACCCACGGTGATCTTGCCAGTCAGGCCGATGAATTACTGAACGTGATCGAGCAAACCTTAACAGGCCTGTTGGAACGGGCGCAGGTCCAAGGTGAGCTGGCCGCCGGGGTGGACTGCGCGCGGCTGGCACGATTGGTTCAGGCTCAGATCATGGGATTGCGGGCCATTGCCGAACGGAAACTGTCCGACACGCAGCTTGCCAGTCTGGCCGACGACATGGCAGACGTACTCAATCACTACCGGCCGACGCACTGACTCGACACCTCGACAGCGCCCATACCCTTCGTCAGACAGTACTTCTGTCCAATTGTCATCGCCCGCCCGCAACGTTATTATAAAACTGTATTAGCAGCCTACCTATTGGATTAACTGCCCAGAGAAGACAGCCAAGCGTTTTTTCCCAAGAACGCTTGGCTCTCTTCTTTTGTTACGGGGCTGACTGTTATGGAAAACCTGCATCACATTGTAGTTGTCGGTGGCGGTGCCGGCGGTCTGGAGCTGGTGACCAGCTTGGGCAACAAACTGGGCAAAAAACACAAAGCCAAGATCTCCCTGGTCGATGCCGGCCTGACCCACGTCTGGAAACCTCTGCTACACGAAGTCGCCTCTGGCTCCCTGGATGCCAGCGCCAACGAAATCAACTATCGCGCCCACGCCCGCAAACACCATTACGAGTTTCAGCTCGGCCGCATGAGCAATCTTGATCGCAGTGCGAAAGAAATCGTGATTGCACCGTTCCTTGATGAAGAAGGCCAGGAAGTGGTTCCCGAGCGGCGGATCCGGTACGACACCCTGGTGATTGCCGTCGGCAGTACCGCGAATGATTTTGGCACCCCTGGCGCTCAGCAACACTGCCTGTTTCTGGACAGCCTCAGGCAAGCCCGTCGTTTCCATAACCTGATGCTTAACGCCTTTCTCCGTAAGAATCATGAGGCCAATCAGGGTCAGGCCCATACCCTGAACATCAGCATTATCGGCGCTGGCGCCACCGGTGTGGAGCTGGCCGCTGAACTGCGGCTGGCCTCGCGGGAGTTGCCGGTGTACGGAATGAATCACCTGCAATCGTCAGACGTTTCTATCAGTGTGATTGAGGCGGCCGATCGGATACTGCCGGCGTTACCTGGCCGACTCTCCGCCGCGGCCACTCGGGAACTCGAACGGCAGAAAGTCAACGTGCTCACCGGCCAACCGGTGAGCGAGGTGCGCCAGGGCAGCCTGTTGATGAAAGACGGCACCGAACTGCCCTCAGAAATGACCATATGGGCTGCGGGCATCAAGGCTCCGCCGTTTCTTGCCAACCTGGATGGCCTGGAAGCCAACCGTACCAACCAGCTGGTGGTGGAACAGACGCTTCAAACCACTCGGGATCAGAACGTGTTTGCCTTCGGGGACTGCGCAGCCTGCCCACAACCGGGCTCGGACCATATCGTGCCCCCCAGAGCCCAGGCCGCCCACCAGCAGGCAGATGCCCTGTTCAAAACCCTGTGCAACCGTCTCGAAAACAAAGAGCCGGTCGCCTTTGTCTATAACGATCACGGATCGTTGATCAACTTCAGCCGGTACACCACCGTGGGCAACCTGATGGGCAATCTGTCTGGCCGCAGCATGTACATCGAAGGCAAGGTTGCGCGCTTGTTTTACGTGTCTCTGTACCGCATGCACCAGGTCGCCTTGCATGGCTTTTTGCGCACCGGGGTGATCTGGCTGATGGACAAGATCAGCCGCGCCATGCACCCGCGACTGAAACTGCACTGATAGATATCATCAATCTGCAAGGCTGGAGCGGGCGATGGGAATCGAACCCACGTCACCAGGTTGGGAACCTGAAGCTCTACCATTGAGCTACGCCCGCCTGCATAATGATTGCCACAGCAATATAAGCCCGGGGCGGTATCCGGGCAAGTCCTCTTGGCCAGGAGTCTGATGGATCCCACCTTTACCCTGATTGGCGCCCTGATGCTGGTGTTCAGCATTGTTCTGAGCCCACTCTCCAGCCGGATCGGCATGCCGGTTCTGCTGATCTTTCTCGCCGTCGGTATGATGATGGGTGAGGACGGTCCGGGTGGCATCCAATTCGACAATTTTGAGCTGGCCTTTCTGATCGCCAACCTTTCCCTCGCGGTTATCCTGCTCGACGGCGGCATGCGCACGCGGGTAGAAACCTTTCGGGTGGGTCTGCGCCCGGCTCTGGTTCTGGCGACGTTGGGCGTGGCCCTGACCGCCGGTGGCGCGGCCATCGTGGCCTGGTGGGTGTTTGATTTGCACTGGATGATGGCACTTTTGATCGGCGCCATCATCTCTTCCACTGACGCAGCGGCGGTTTTTTCCTTACTGCAGGGCCGGGGGCTTCACCTGAACGAGCGGGTCAGTGCAACTCTGGAGATCGAATCCGGCAGTAACGACCCGATGGCGATCTTCCTGACCCTGATGCTGGTCACGCTGATCGGCCAACAGGAACAGGGCTCACTGTGGTCCGGACTGCTGATGTTGATTCAGCAATTTGGCATCGGCACAGCGGCCGGTATTCTCGGCGGCTTTGCCACGGTTGAACTGGCCAACCGGATGCGACTAACGCCGGCGCTTTATCCCATTCTGGTCGGCGCTGCCGGCATTGCCGTGTTTTCCGCCACCAACGCTGTCGGTGGTAGCGGCTTTCTGGCGATTTACCTCTGCGGCGTCATCATCGGCAACCGTCACGTCCGGATGATGCCGATGATTCTTCAGGTTCACGACGGCATGGCTTGGCTGGCGCAGCTTTGTCTGTTCCTGATGCTTGGCCTGCTGGTGAGCCCGTCTGATCTTATTCCGTTGGCCGGTGCCGGCCTTATTCTGGCTCTGGCGCTGATCTTCGTGATTCGCCCTCTGACCGTTATGGTTACACTCTGGCCGTTCGGATTTAACCGGCGGGAACTGGGATTTATCAGTTGGGTCGGACTGCGCGGAGCGGTGCCCATTGTTCTGGCGCTGTTCCCGATCATGGCAGACCTGCCCGATGCCCAGCTGGTATTCCACGCGGCCTTCTTTATCGTGTTGGTCTCCTTGCTGGTGCAGGGCACCACCATGGCACCGCTGGCACGCAAACTGCGCCTCGAAGTCCCTGCCGGTGAGGACCCCTATCGCCGCCTGCCGCTGGATGCACCGGCGGCCGGTGATCATGAGCTGATGCTGTTTCCCCTCAGGGGCAAAAGCTGGGAAAGCCCAAAGCCTCTCGGCCAGCTAAAACTGCCCGACAACACTGCCGTGGCCGGGGTATTTCGCAACCGCCTCTGCCTGCAACCCACCAAGGATCTCGAGGTGTCCGCCGGCGACATGCTCGCCATGTTCGCCACCCCCGCCGTGCTACCAGACCTTGGCAAAGCGTTGAGCGGACGCCAGGCGCCCAAACACCTGGCGGAACGCGCCTTCTTCGGGGACTTTGTGCTGAACGGTGACGCGCTGCTCGGTGACGTTGAGCAGGTATACGGCATCGAGTTCGACGAACTCCCCCCTGAACTGTCCCTGGCAGAGTGCTTTGCCAAGCGCACCAAAGGCCATCCGGTGGTTGGTGATACAGTCAAACTCGGACCTGTTACCCTGGTGGCCAGAGCCACTGAAGCGGACCGGGTCACCAAGGTTGGCCTTAAAATGGATTCGTGACGCTTTACCGATTCATGCAAGAAAGCTCACAACCGTAACAAATCCCCTTATCACTCCCCATGCCTGCTATGTTATAACGACCATGAACAAAATTTAACCACCGAATTGAAAGCGCTGGCATCATGATTCTGAGACTGTTTTTCTTGTTTTTGCTGACCCTGCTGCCCACCCTGGCCCAAAGCACCGAGCTTTTAGCGCGGGCAGACACAACCATGGTCATGCCATCTTCCGTGCCAACACTGGCAGAGCACCTTGAGATCACCCAGGTGTTGGTTCGCAAGGGTGAGCGCCGCCTCTACCTGCTCAGTGGCGACAAAAAAGTGCGCAGTTACCGGATTTCTCTGGGCGACAACCCGGTCGGCCATAAATTATACGAAGGCGACAAGCGCACACCTGAAGGCGACTACGTGCTGGACTGGCGCAACGCCAACAGCGATTTCTACAAATCGATTCATATTTCCTACCCGAGCCCACAAGACCGTGAACTGGCGGAAGCCTGGGGTCTGGATCCGGGCGGTAGCATCATGATTCATGGCCTGCCCAACGACGCAGGCGACCTTGCCTTTGCCTTTGCCGGCCTGGACTGGACCGAAGGCTGTATCGCCGTCACCAACGAAGAAATGGAAGAAATCTGGACCCTGGTCGACGACGGAACGCCAATACGCATTCTGCCCTGATGACCGCAACGCACTGTGGTTATGCGTCCATGACAGCTGCATTAAGTTGTTGTCATAAGCTAAGAAAATTTACGTATCCTTAGTTAACATTATGTCTCCGAGTGTTTTACACTGTTTGACGACTCCGGTAGTCAATGCCTATCGGGCTAGTTGACAGGAAGTCGTCTATACTGACTTCCGGATCACAGGAAATAAAACGACTAATAAGGGGAATGATAATGCGTAAACTGACGATCGCCGGGTTTGCAATGGCAGCTGTACTGACTGCTGGTTGTGCAACAACTGAGCAAGGTGCTATCGACGAAGCCAATGCAACTGCAAGCTCCGCCGAACAGACCGCTAACAACGCTCTGAACACTGCGAACAGCGCTTCCAGCTCTGCACGCACTGCTCAACAGACTGCTGAAGAAGCACTGGCTGCCGCTCGTGCAGCTCAGAAGTCCGCTGACGAAGCTAACGAGCGTGCACGTCGCATGCTGGAGCGCTCCAGCCAGAAGTAAGGCTGACGCTTAGCGAAAAAGGCCGGTTGAACCGGCCTTTTTTGTGCGTGCATGAAAAGTCCTCGTTACGGATCAAGCTTGTCTGGCTTCCTGGTCACCTGACCGTCCATAAAGGATTTGATCATATCGACCGGCAGCGGGAACACAATGGTCGAGCTGTTGCTGTTACTCATGTCTGCCAGTGTTTGCAGATACCGTAACTGCATGGCACCGGAATTGGCTGACATCACTTCAGCCGCCTCCACCAGTTTTTTCGAGGCCTGCAATTCACCCTCGGCATGGATAACCTTGGCGCGCCGTTCACGCTCAGCCTCAGCCTGGCGGGCAATGGCACGGATCATGGTTTCATTGAGGTCCACATGTTTGATTTCCACATTGGCCACTTTGATACCCCAATCCTCTGTCTGGGCATCGATGATTTCCTGAATATCGGAATTCAGTTTGTCACGTTCAGACAGCATTTCATCGAGATCATGCTTACCCAATACTGAGCGCAAAGTGGTTTGCGCGAGCTGACTGGTTGCCGCTCCAAAATCTTCTACCCGAATGATCGCTTTTTCGGGATCGACAACGCGGAAATACAACACTGCATTCACCCGCACCGTGACGTTATCTTTAGAAATTACGTCCTGGCTGGGTACGTCCAGCGTGATCACCCTCAAATCCACACGCACAATCTGCTGGATGCCCGGGATGACGATGATCAGGCCAGGGCCTTTGACGCCCTGAAACCGGCCCAGGAAAAACACCACGCCACGCTCATATTCCGGCAGGATCTTGATCGCGGAACCGAGTATTAGCAGTAACACCACAATGGGTGCGATATAGGGAATTATGTCGCCCAGGTTCATACGGCCTCCTTGATTTGCCGTTAGTTAATCCGAATGGATCGCTCAGTCGGCCGATCCTGTGTCTGATTTGGCTTCAACCATTAACGTCAGCCCTTGCATGCTGGTTATACGAACCTTGCTGCCTTTGGTTACAGCGTTTTGACTGCGGGCATTCCAACGTTCGCCACTGACCTGAACATGGCCACGAAAATCATCGTAGGCAGGTTCAAAGTCGTCCAGAGCCAGGCCCTCCTCGTGTGTCATGTGCTCACTGCCGCTGACCGGCGGTTTTCGCCTCAGGCCAATAAACCGGGTGACCGTCCAGAGAATAAAGCCCCCGGCAACGGCGGCGGTGCCACCAATGGCCGGCAAGGAAATATCCCGATGACTGCCATCCATCAGAATCACGGAACCCGTCACAAATGCCACAATGCCGCCAACCCCAAGAATACCGAAGCTGGGCACAAAGGCTTCCCCGACAATGAATGCCAGCCCCAGAAGAATCAGGGCCAGACCCGCGTAATTAACCGACAACACCTGGAAAGCGAACAGCGCCAGAATCAGGCTGATTGCCCCGATCACTCCCGGCACGATGGCGCCCGGATTGGACAGCTCGAAGATGATGCCGTAGAAACCGATGATCATCAGGAAGTAGGCCACGTTCGGGTCGGTGATCACAGACAGTAGCCGGGTTCGCCAATCAGGCTCCGAGCGCACCAGTTCGAGGTCTGCGGTATCCAGCGCCGCTTCCCCACTGGCCATATAAACGGTGCGGCCGTCAATCGACTCCAACAGCGATCTTAAGTCCGGCGCCACCACATCAATAACGTTGAGTTCGAGCGCCTCGGTAGCCCCCAGATTAACCGCCTCCCGGACAGCCTCTTCGGCCCAATCCGAGTTCCGGTCATGGCGTTCGGCCAGGCCACGGATGTAACTGACCGCATCCTCCAGAACCTTGCGCTCCATGGCGGTACCGCCTCGGCGTTTTTCTGGCTCTGAGGATTCACTGTCGACCGTTTCATCCTGGGTCTCAGCGTCGCTGTCGGGCTGGCGCTCCTGCTCGGGTTCAGGAGATCCCGGCATACCACCCATCTGGACGGGCGTCGCCGAGCCCAGATTGGTCGCAGGTGCCATGGCGGCAATATGACTGCCGTAAAGAATGTAAGTGCCGGCACTGGCGGCTCTGGCACCCTGGGGAGAGACATAGGTGGCCACCGGAACTTCGGAGGCGAGAATGGTTTTGATGATCTCCCGCATGGAATCCATCAGCCCACCGGGGGTGTCCATTTCCAGAATGACCAGGCCGGCGTTTTCCTGCTCGGCGCGGCGAATCCCGCGGGTGACGTAATCCATGGTAGCCGGTCCGATAGCGCCTTCAACCGTCAATACCAGCGCCTGACGGGCGTTATTCTGTTGCGCGATGACCTGCCATGAAAGACCAATCAGGCCCAACAGAGCTCCGGTGAGAAAGATCAAGGACCAGAGATTCACCCTGTTATTCGGGCTCTGGCGGTGGAGCGTATGCGACTTCATAGCGACCTCCCGGGCAGGATGATCAGAACAGCTTTGCCAGAACCGACTCCGGCAAGCGCCTCAGTACAAATCCAATGGGCGTCCACGGCCAGGCAGGTACAAAGCGCTCGGCCTTGCCCGACTCGATTGCCCGCACCATGGCGCGGCAACCGGTCTGTGTATCCACTATAAATGGTGTGTTTTTTACTTTTTCGTTGATCTCAGTTCGAATATAGCCGGGATAGAGCGTCGTCACACGAATCGGGGAGCGACGCTTCTTGAGTTCAACACGCAACCCTTCACACAGGGCCGCCAGCCCGGCTTTGGTTGCAGCGTAAGTCGTCACATTGCCCGGCATTCCACGAATAGCTGTTACTGAGGATACGGCAACGAGGTGGCCATGGTTCTGTGCCCGGAAAATCTCCATCGCTGACTCTATCTGAGCCAGCGCGGCGACGAAGTTGGTTTCTGCTGTCTGGCGATTGGCGTCGAAGCGGCCGGTGCCCAATGGTTGCCCTTTGCCGATACCGGCATTGACGATAATCCGGTCAAGTTGTCCAAACTCATCCCGGAACGCCTGGAAAACCTCCGATATCTGCGAGTGGTCGTTCACATCCAGGGCACGCACACTGACGGTGATGCCCGGATACTCCGCTTGCAATTCAGATTTGAGCTGATCCAGCCGTTCGGTGCGACGCGCACACAGGGCGAGATTATTACCCTTGGCGGCAAATTCCCGCGCCATGCCTTCACCCAGTCCCGAGCTGGCGCCGGTAATCAGAATTGTACCGCTCATGAGCACTCCTGCCTTGTGATTATTGTGGGTTATCCGATCCCGTGAGAATTCAATAAGCAAAGCTCAGCAAACCGAGAGGCCAAGGTCAAAAATACAGCGTTTGCTCCGGCTCTTCCGTTTGTTCAGGGTCATCACTACCGCGGGTTTTGTCTGCCGCCACTCTCGTCAGACGCTCACCCACCATGGTCGGAATGCCATCGGCCTGATCCACAGCCAGTTCAATGGATTGCCGCTGCACTTCCACGTCGGGGTGTTGCTGCCGGAACGACTCGAGCCGTTCCAGCACCGCCTGCCAGAGCCGTTCACGATCCTGGGCTGAATAGTCCTCGTGTGGGCGGTGCACTTCGAGCCAGACCTCACCGCCGGACAGGCCCATTTTGACCGGCTCGCGAACCACCTGAACAGAGGTGCCCTTTGCTACCTGGTAAGCAAAGCGGGAGATGTCGTCGTTGTACATGCGGAAGCAGCCAGCACTGACCGGCATCCCGACACCAAAGCGTTTGTTGGTTCCGTGGATCAGGTAACCCTTTTCACTCAGCATCAAGGCATGGGTACCCAGAGGATTGTCAGGACCCGGGGGAATCATCCTCGGCAGGTATTCGCCAGACGCTTCATAGGAAGCACGAATGCTGGCCGGTGGATACCAGGCCGGGGACTCCAGAGCCATGGTGACTTCTGCGTCGGTGAGCGGAGACGGATTTTCTTCCCGACCCACGCCCACCGGATACACCTGAACACCGCCCTCTGTGTAATAGTACAGGCGGTACTCGGCAAGATTGATGACGACGCCCTCACGGCGAGCGTCGGGCAAAACGTACATTCTGGGCAAGGTAATCACGCTGCCTTCGCCTGGCAGCCACGGGTCGACGCCCGGATTGGCTTTCACCAGCTCAAGGTAGCCCAGTGCAAGGTCATTCCCGAGGCCGGCAAAGGTGTCTTCATAACGGGTGGTGTGCGCCTGTAGTGCACCCGCAATATCATCTCTGAGCTCAAAGGTCGGTACCCGGGGAGCCCGGTCATCTTCTGCAGCCATCAGATGCGATGTCATGGCCAACATCGAACACATCAGAGCGCCGGCACAGTATTTTAACCACATATCAATTTGGTCCCATCCACATTCTTTCCCGGTCTAACCGTCTAGCAAAGACCGTCTTACGGCTCAGGAGTTCACATCTCTTATAACAACTGTGTACCGATGATACCCCATAACGTTGCGGTATACCTTGCTGCCCATACCGACGAGCAAAACATCTTAAACCCTCATTCTCCAGACAGGCAGTGCCGCAAGCGCAACAAAAATCGCCACCAGCCACCAGGCCGACGCAAACGCCTCATACGTCGGGACGCCGGAGCGATGCTCACCAAACTCAATGGTCAGGGCCACCAGGTTCACGCCGATGGCGCCACCCAGTTGGCGGGCAAAATTAATGGTACTGGATCCTGCCCCCAGTTGCTCAGGAGACAGCGGGTTCAGGGCTCCGGTGGACAGTGCCGGCAACATGAACCCAATGCCAATTCGGCCAAGAATTGCCCAGAATGCCAGCCAGGCGAACCCAGCATACTCACCGGTCAGTGCAAACAATACAGCAGAGAGCGCAAACATCCCGATGCCAAACAGCACCAGACTGCGCGCACTTCGCTTGTCGGCTAACCTCCCGGCAAGCGGAAACACAATACCCAGAACCACGCCCGCCGGCAGCATGAGAAGTCCGGCCTCAGTCGCAGAGAAACCGAGCGCGGTCTGCACAAATAACGGAATCAGATAGGTCGAGCCGAACAGGGCCAGGCCCAGCGCCATGGCGCCCAGGGTGGCACACAGAAAGACTGGCTGGCGTAACAAATGAATGTTGATCAGAGGGTGCCGGGCCTTGCGCTCGCGAAGCACAAACGCAGCCAGAAAGCCCAGCGCAAGAATGGCCTGCAAGGCAATGCGACCTTCCTGGCCGCTCCAGGATTGCATCCTATTTAGGGTTTCCAGTGTCAGCGCGATGGTGATGCCGAGCAAAAGCAAACCCAGCAGATCGAACGGGTAGTGGGGGGGCCGCTTACGCGGCAGCGGCAAGAAACGCCACGCCATCCACACACCCAGCAGGGTGACCGGTGCGGGTGCAAACATCACGTAGCGCCAGTTGAGCTGATCTACCAGAAATCCGCCCAACACCGGACCCAATGCGGGGGCCAGAATCACCCCCATTCCGTAGATGCCCATAACCTGACCCCGGCGCTCGACCGGAAAGATCCGGAACACCAGATACATGCCCATTGGCTGCATCAAACCCGCCATGGCACCCTGGCCTATTCTAGCCGCGATCAATTGCTCCGGGGTATCGGCAAAGCCACCCACAATCGAAATGACGGTAAAAGCGGCCATGGCCGTGGCCAGTGTCACGCGTACGCCAAAACGATCCAGCAACCAGGCAGAGGCCAGCATGGTGGTGGTCATGGCCGCGATAAATCCGGTCGCAAGCCAGTGCACCTGGCCCTGACGAATACTGAACTCCAGCATGATGTCGTGCAGTGCAACATTGACCACCGTCGCACTCAGCACGGTTGCCATGGTGCCCAGCACAACAGTGGCAAGTGCCAGCCAACGCCAGCGGCCACCGTATCGGGCAGTCAGGCCCTCAATGGAATTGTGATGCAAACGTTACTTCTGCTTTTCAGCGTTTTCCAGAATCTTGTGAAACACCTTGAGCGCGCTTTCGATTTCCTTGTCGGAGACACCCTCAAGCATCTCTTCACGCAGGGTAGCTGCCCGCTCTGACAGCTCGTCCATAAACGCCGCACCCGGTTTGGTCAGGTGCAGGCGGCGGGCCCGGCGATCGTTCGGGCAGGCGCGCCGCTCGATCAGACCCTGCTCCTCCAGGCTATCGAGTAAGCGCACCAGCGTGGGATTCTCGATCGCCATCAAACTGGCCAACTCGCGCTGAGTGAGGCCTTCACCGCCTTGCTGCAGGTACACCATAGTGCTCCAGCGAGCCTGGGTTACACCCAGATCTTTCAGGCGCTCGTCGAGCATTTTGCGCCAGCGGCGGGTGACTCGGGCTACGGCAAACGGGAATTGATCTCTCATGGCTAAACACTCCTGATGGTGATCCGGCATGGGACAAGCAAACGCCAACCCGAAAACCGACAAATACTTACCTTATTGGAAATTCACCAATAGTAAGCTAACCATTGAAATAAAAACAGATTTGAGGGGTAAAACATAATTGGGGAAAACCGAGAGTTGCGTCAGCCAGCCTGACGCAACTCCTCCTTCATCTCTTCCACTTCTGGTGATTCGTGGAATTCGGTATTGCGTGGATCCATCTCAGTCAGCACAGACGACGTCTCCGGCATGGCCGGAACAAAATGTTCCTGCTCCGCCACTGGCACATCTTCGGTGTGGGTGATCCGGTAGCTGGTGATCGCCGCCAGCAACAGCAGGAAGCCGGCATTGCCGTAGAACAACCCTGCCGGACCCAACTGATTGATTAGCTCTGCCATGGTAATCGGACCAATCACACTGCCGATACCGTAACTGAGCAGCAGGGTGGCGCTGGCGGCAACAATCCGGTTGCTTTCCATGCGGTCGTTGGTAATCGCCACCGCTATCGGGTAGATGGTCGCCGACAGTCCGGTAAACACCCCCACCAACACAGTCAACAGAGCCAGGTTGGTGGCACCGGTCACCGCCACGCCAGCGGCGGAGGCGGCGGCAAACAGGGCAACCCAGAACATGACCCGGCGGCGATCAAAGCGATCACACAACCGGCCCAGAGGCCAGGCCAACAACATGGCGGCAACAATGGCGCCAGCCATAAAGGTCGAGGTACGGGCAACGTCCAGCCCCACCATGGTTGCGTACACCGGGCCGAGCGCATAGAAGCCGCCAATCAGAACACCACAGATCAAGGCGCCCGCCACTCCGGTGAAGGATTCTCTGCCCAGTGTGAAAAAAGACATTCGTGGCGACTGTTCGATCACCGGAGCTTCCATCCGGGTCAGACATAGGGGAATCAGGGCAACGGTAATCAGGATGGCCGCCAGCGAAAACGGCAAGAAGTTGGCTGGATCACCGACGTTCACGATCAACTGCCCTCCGGCCGCCGACAGGTAAAACACAATCTGGTAGACCGCAAAAAGGGCACCCCGGTTAGCGTTGGTAGCGCGGCTGGAAAACCAGCTTTCGATAACCACCAGAACACCGGCAATGCAAAAACCGGACAGCACGCGCAATACCGCCCAGAAAACCATCGACAATGCCATCGGGTACATCAGGGAAACCACTGCCGCCATGGCGGCAAATGCGGCAAATGCCCGAATATGACCAACCCGGCCAATGATCTTGTGAACGTATAGCGTGCCAAGCACAAAACCGATGGAGTAGCACACCAAAACCCACCCGATAACGTCGGGGGAGACCTGTTCAATACTTAACCGGATACCCAGCAATGTCATCAAAAAAGCATTGCCGCTGACCAGCAGCACGATACTTAAAAGAAGCGCCGAAAGGGAAGCGACCATTCGGGTCATGGATGACTCCGTGAGCTGGGTTACACCAGGGTGACGTAAAGAAAAGATAGCAACATTATTGGTTGCCTGCTGGCCGGTATTTAATCAGGCATGGTGAGGCGATACCACTAGGGAGTTGCCGAGACTTTGAATCCCGTCGTGGCGCCCTGTTTGACAATGTTTTACATTAATGTGCCGTAACAGAACCCAATGACAGTAGCGGGTAACATAAACGCTAAGCTACTTATCGGACCGTGAGCGCCTGGTTATGAAGAAAACGGACTGGCCCATTCGTTGGGATTTACTGCTTCGCTATCGCCTGATTGAAATCGTCGCACTGTGGGAAGGACGACTGACCACCAACCACATTTGCCATAGCTTTGGCATTGGTCGACAGCAGGCCTCAAAAGACATCAATACCTACCTGCGGGAGCTTGCTCCAGGCAACCTTGTATACGATCGGCATTTAAAAGGATATGTTCCAGCCGCTGATTTCAAACCCTTAGTCACTCGTGGCCTGGTCAGCGAATATCAGGATCTACTCTCCCGCCAGCAGAATCTCAGCGAAACCTTTGCCGACCTTGAACTGGGTATGCCCGGCAACACCGTCATACCGGAGCCAGCCCGTCGCATTGCACCGCAGACCATGAGGGCCATTGTCTCGGCCACCCGTTACCATCGTCAGCTGAGAGCCAGCTATGTTTCGTTGAGCCGACCTGAAGCGGCAGACAGCATCCTGGAACCCCATGCACTGGTGTGTTCCGGCAACAGTTGGCACGTTCGTGCATGGTGCAGCGCCAACAGGGAATTCCGGGATTTTGCCTTGAGTCGCTTTCAGGGCCAGCCTGAGGCGCTGCGCCAGAAATCCCGACACTCGGCCCAACAGGACGATGACTGGCAGCGCTTTGTGACCCTTGAGATTGCCCCGGATCAGCGGCTGACCGAAGCTCAGCAACAGATCATCGCCGACGATTACGGCATGGAACACGGCTGGCTAAAAGTTGAAGCCCGCGCGGCGCTGGCGCCTTATGTGTTGTCGCGGCTGGGTATCACTTTCGACAATCTCCACCCGGACCCGCTGGTACAGCAGCTGGAGCTGGCCAATCCTGACCAGCTTGGTTTTGGCAGCAAGCGTGAAAAGGCACTCAAAGCGGTAGCCGGTCTCTGCTAGACTGACCTAGTGAACAGACCTTCTACTTACACCCTTGCCTTCATTCTCAGCCTGTTGTTTGTCGCTGCGTTACCCGCGCAGGCAACCGCTGGGACCTGTGGTGCGCGAGCCACCGCCATCCATCAGGTGCAGGGCAGTGGCGCATCTTCCCCGCTGGCCGGCAAGAAAGTCATCGTCGAAGGCATTCTCACGCAAGACAGCCGGCACTCGGGCGGCTTCAGCGGTTTTTACCTGCAACAAACCGATGCCGAAACAGACCAGAACCCCGCCACGTCCGAAGCTCTGTTTGTCTATACCCGGCTGACCCATGGCAAACCCGGCCAGCGGCTCAGGGTGGCCGGTACGGTCAAGGAATACCACGGGCTTACCGAACTGGTTGATATCAGCAGCCTCACGATTTGCGGCAACGCACCCCTGCCGCAACCCATTGACGTCTCATTGCCCTGGTCACAGCCACCGGAAAGTCTGGAGAACATGCGAGTAAGACTCAGCCAGCCGCTGACGGTGATCGACCATTACAATCTCTCGGTTTTCGGCGAACTGACACTGGCCGCCAACGATCAGGTAACAGCCACCGAATACCGAGCGCCCGGCCCGGACGCCCGAAAACAACAGCAGTGGAATAACCAGCACCGGGTCTTGCTGGATGACGGCCAGGGCGTGCGCAATCCCAGTCCCATACCCTGGCCGCCGGACGGCCTGAAGTATCCGAACACCCTACGTGCAGGCGACACCGTTACCGAAATTGAAGGCGTTCTGGACTATCGTTTCGGCCAATGGCGCATCCAGCCAGACCGGAAGCCCCGGTTCAGCGCTACCAACTCGCGCCCTGCACCACCCACCAGGCCATCCGGCGCTAGCCAACGGGTGGTGACGCTGAATCTGCAAAACTACTTCAATGGGGGTGGTCAGGGCGGGGGCTTTCCAACCGCGCGAGGCGCCGAAAGCCAGGCCGCGTTCCAGCATCAAAGCCAGCGACTGGTGGAGGCCATTACTCAATCGGACCCAGACATCCTTGCGGTGACTGAAATGGAAAACGACGGCTACGGCCCGAACAGTGCCCTGGCGCAACTTGCCCGGGAACTCGGGCCCGACTGGCGCTTCGTCGCCACACCCGGACAAGACGGCACCGACGCCATTCGTAATGCCCTGTTGTACCGGGACGATCGAGTAAAACTTATTGGCTCACCAAACCGGCCCGACAGCGCGCTCGACAGACCGCCACTAGCCCAGGTTTTCGGTTTCCATGACAGCCATCAACACATTCGGGTTGTGGTGCCTCACCTGAAATCCAAATCCTGTCGCAATGCAACATCAGCCAACGCAGACCAGAACGACGGCCAAGGCTGCTACAGTGATCGCCGAACCCGGGCCGCCAAAGCCATGCTCAACTGGCTGGCAACCCTGCCACAACCAGACACCCTGGCGGGGACTCTGATCACGGGAGACCTCAACAGCTACGCCATGGAAGATCCGATGCAACTCTTTTACAACCAGGGCTACACTAGCCTGGTGCATCACTTTTACCCCTGTGACGCCGACCGCTGCGAGCATTACAGCTACCGCTATCAAGGTGAGAAAGGCACGCTGGATTATGCCCTGGCCTCGGGCGCGCTGCTGCCACTTGTCGTTAATGCACAAAGCTGGAACATCAACGCCGATGAACCCAGGATATTGGGCTATGACCAGCGGCCCGGGCGGTCCCAGCGCGGCCCCTGGCGGTCTTCCGATCACAACCCGGTAATCACTGATCTGAAACTTCCCTCCCGTTAACTCTGGTTGCTCTACCGACGTCGGACTCAGGCCATCCGGCAATAGCGCCCCATACCAAACCCGTTAAACTGGGCGTCGGATTCATCGTCAAGAGGTCGTCGCATCCATGAAAGTTCCCTCGCCTAATCTTTGGCCCTCCGCCCGCACAGGACAGCGCTGGTTACTCCGCGCCCGCCGGCGGGAAGCCCTGGTAGACGGTCATCGCATGATTTTTCTGGAACGGGGGAAACCAGCACCCGGCCGGCCAACGCTAGTGCTGATTCATGGCTTTGCCTCGATGAAAGAGAACTGGGCGTTCTGGATGCAGAAGCTGCCTGCCGACTGGCACCTTCTAGTGCCTGATTTGCCGGGCCTCGGCGAAAGCGAGTACCAACCTGACTCCTGCTATCGTTACGAAAGCCAGGCCCGGCGGCTGAGCACCTGGCTGTCCGGATACCCAACCGATAATCTGCACATCGCCGGCAGTTCCATGGGCGGCGCTATTGCAGCCATCCTGGCCCATAAACTCGAGCAGGCTCCGCGCACTGTAACCCTGCTCAACAGCGCCGGCATTCCGGAACATGCCGATGTGGATATTGACGCGCCATTCAAATCCGATCGGGACTCCATTCTCATTCCCCAGGACTGGCGCGGGGTTTATCGAATGTTCAACAGTGTCGGCTCTGGCAAGCCAACCCTGCCAGGCCTCGCCATGACCGGACTGCTCGGGCCAGATCTGCTGCAACGTCGTGATTCCCTTCGGCATATCTTTAACGACATGCTGGCCGATGCCCTGGCACCCGCCAGATACCTAGGCCCGGCGTCGCCACCGCTGCAGGTGCAGTGGGGAGATCGTGATGTCATTACGCCAACCCGTTGTGTGGACTGGTTCAAGACCGCCACCCCGGGCGCCGACATTCACGTTTTTAGCGGCGTTGGTCACCTGCCCATGTTGGAAAATCCCGGCCGTTCGGCCCGGGTGCTGGAAACCTTTATCCGCCGCCATAACCACTGAAAGCCCAAACCAGAGAGCCTGAATTGGCCTCTCTGGCCCATTGACCCGTCAATCAAGTCATGGGGCTGATGCAGCCAAAGGGTCATAATCAGCCTTGATGAATACCCTTACATAACAAAAACCGTCATTGACGAGGAAAACCATGCGCGCCTCAGTGTCTACCGCACAGGATCTGGGCATGCCGGCCATCTATCTGCACACCCTGGCCGAGCTGCTGCACAACATTGGTATCGACGAGCGGGACCTTATTCAGCGGGTCGGCCTGGACCCATCCCGACTCAAATCCACGGAACTTCGGGTCAGCCAGACTCAGGCCAGCGAATTCGTCACCCGCGCGATCATAGAAAGCGGTGAGCCGGGCCTGGGCATTCTGCTTGCTCGGGAGCTTAAATTGCCACTGCATGGCGCTCTGGGCACCGCCGTCATGAGTAGCCGCTCGCTGGAAGACGCTCTGGAGCTGATGACCCGCTATCTGACGCTGCGCGCCCCCCACCTGAGGGTGCGCAAACACGTGTCGGGGCAGAATGCCTGGTATGAGATTACCTGCGATGTAGAACTGGGCCCCCTTCAGGGTTTCGTCCTGGATGCACTCTTGTTTGGCTGCGTCACCATGGGGGCACAGTTAACCGGATCTCCGATTCCCGGCATTCGGGTGTTGCGGCGAGGCCCGGAACCCAATCACTTCCATCGCTTCCGTAACGGTATCGGAGCGCCGGTCGAATATAACGCCACCGAAAATGCACTGGTCATACCGGTCAATGAACTCGCCCTGCCCGTGCGGTTCAGTGACGATCAGCTTGCGCTCAGGTCCCGGGCCCAATGTGAAGAAGCGCTCAAGCAACTGCATGAAGATGCTGGCTTTGCCTGCCGGGTGCGCAGGGTGATCGAGACCAGCCACCCGTTCCCACCGAAACTTGCGCGCGTTGCCGCCACCCTGTTCGTATCCGAACGGACCCTGAAGCGGCGTCTACAAGAAGAAAATGCCAGTTTCCAGCACCTGGTGGATGAAGTCCGCCTTGATCGCGCCCGTGAATTGCTGGAGAGCACGGGTATGAATCTGAGCCAGATTGCCGATGCGCTGGGTTATGCTGACGCCGCCAATTTTACCCGCGCCTTCAAGCGCTGGACCGGCTTCAGCCCCAGCCACTTCCGCAGCAAAGGGACCGCCCTGCGCGCGATCGCCTGATTCAGTCGATACCCAGAATCTTGTGCATCTGCAGGGTCAGTCGCCACTGTGGATGCGCAAGGCAGTACTCGGTGGCCTTGCGGGTGTTGCTTTGTTTGATCGGATCCGCGCTTTGCTCCGGCGCCGACGGCGATGCCATCGGAGACAGGAAGTAGTGCCGCGCCCGAATCCCCAGAAACCGCTCAGGAAGTGCCAGCGGCTGTGGATATACCAGCTTGAGCTCGTCGCACTTGGTAATCACGACCTCGGCGTCGGCCTTTGGGCTGACGCACAGCCAGTCGATACCGTCGGGGGCCGCCAGAGTGCCATTGGTTTCAACGCCGATTTCAAAACCCGCGGTATGCAGGGCATCAATCAACGGCTTGTCCAACTGCAGCAAGGGTTCTCCCCCGGTACAGACCACATAGGGCGTGCCCGGCTTGTCCGGCCACAGGTTGCGAACATGGGCCGCCAGGGCCGCAGCGGACTCAAAGCGGCCGCCATTCTGACCGTCGGTGCCTACAAAATCGGTATCACAAAAGTCACAGACCGCGCCGGCCCGGTCTTTTTCGCGACCGGTCCACAGATTGCATTTACTGAACCGGCAGAACACAGCGGCACGGCCGGCCTGAGCGCCTTCGCCCTGGAGGGTATAGAAGGCTTCTTTTACCCGATACATCAGGCGCTCCCTTTTCCGGTTTCAACCGCCTCATAGGCCAGCGGATCCGCCAGTCCATGGGCGGCAAAGGCCTCAAGGCGCTCTACGCAGGAACCGCAAACACCGCAGGCCTGTTCACGACCGTTGTAGCAGGTCCATGTCTGGCTGTAGTCCAGGCCCAGCTTGAGGCCCTCCCCAAGAATCTGGCCTTTATCGAACGCCATGAACGGGGCCTCAATGGCCACCGGTTCATAGTTGGCGATCCGGCACACCGCGTCCATCTTCTCAACAAACTCCGGGCGGCAATCCGGGTAGATTGCGTGATCGCCGCCGTGGGCGCCGTACCAGACCGACCGGGCGCCTACCGTCACCGCGTATCCTGTGGCCAGAGACAACAGAATCATATTGCGGTTGGGCACCACCGTCGATTTCATGCTGTCCTCCTGATAGTGACCCTCTGGGATATCAATATCTGACGTCAGCGATGACCCTGCCATCACATCGTTCATGGCCCGGATATCAATCACCTTGTGAGGGATACTGTGTGCCTGGCAAACCGCGCGGGCAGACTCCAGCTCACGAACATGGCGTTGGCCATAGTTGAACGACAACGCATGCACGTTAAAGCCCCGGGCTCGGGCAAGGTGCAGCAAGGTAAAGGAGTCCATGCCTCCGGAATAGATTACGACCACAGTGTCAGTCATGGGGAATTCACCAGCATAGAAGGGGTTGTGTCATCAGGCTTTTACAAACTATGGCCATATTGTAACAGCGCTACAACCTCTTGGGTTCGCGTCCGAACAAGATCGGGGGTAAACTCCAAAGAAAACGACAATGACCATACGTTGATTCAATGACACCAGACAGCAGCCCGGCATTCATCGATTTTGAGGCCTCCAGTCTCGACCTGATCGCAAGCTACCCGATTGAAGTCGGCGTGTGCATGCCCGATGGCACCCTGCACAGCTGGTTGATATGCCCACACGTACTCTGGCAAGACTGGTCCGAAAGTGCCGAGGCCATCCACGGCATTTCGCGGTCGAGGCTGGAGCAAGAGGGCATGCCCGTCAGTGAGGTTGCCAAGCAACTGAACGAGTTGAAGCTGGAGCAGGTTTTCTGTGACGCCTGGACGTTTGACAGTTTCTGGTTGCACCGTCTGTTCCGCGCCGCTGGAGAGACCCCGGCGTTTCAGCTGGAATCTGTGTCCATGTTGCTGAACCCGGCCCAGGTAAGAGAGTGGGCCGGCGTCCGGCAAAAAGTCATCGCCGACCTGGGCCTGCCCGTTCACCGGGCCGCCAACGACGCCCTGATCCTGCACAAAACCTGGGAAAGAGTTATTTACCAGGGCGAAGCCGCAGTGCAATAACTCGCAGGCCGTCACCCACGGTGTGCAGCGTCCAGTAAGTGGCCAGGGCCATCAGACCCGCGCCCATCACGGTAAATGACAAATTTTCCCCGACCGCTTGCCCCTGGGCCATTATGAGATAGGCAACCACAGCAACAATCAACACAAGTTCAACCACAAAATCAGAACGGAATTGGGTACGGGCAGATCCGGGTTCGTCGGACATTTTCTTCGGTCTCAACCTCTGGGTCAGTTAGTTCACAGTAATAAGTTAGTGTGCGAATTATCACCAAACCCAACACAAAAAGCTGTACGAACTAGTGGCTACGAACTAACCGAGATTCGCGCAATTGCATTAATGATGGCCAAAAAAAACGCAGCCAATCGGCTGCGTAGAAAGGAGAGATCCATTCGATACCTGACACATCAGGTATCGCGGATTGCACAACGTAAAAACACGTGACACGGAGATTATGCCGCCAGCCAGCCGGAGCGTCTGTACGGGTTTGCCGAAGAGCGCCGGCTATTGCAAACCGTCCAATAGCCTATACACTGATGATTGAACCGAACTCAAAGAGCCAATATGACCCGGATGATTACCAACAACACCGTTTCCTCAGCCGCTGGTTGCCATAAAGGGCAGTCCGTGCGCGCCATGGTGAAAGACACCTAACGGCTTTCGGTCAGTCCCGGGAGCCGTTGCGGCGACCGGGGCAGCTTCTCTGCCAGAACCCCGGTTGCCTCAGGCTCCGGGGTTTTCTGTTTTTGCAGCCGCAAAACGATAAGGAGAAGATCATGAGAAAACATCCGACTACCCGAGCTGCCAATCAGCCAATAAACAACCGTCAGGCCCCGATTAGACGGCCGGAGAAGCTGCCGCTGCTGGATGCCATCTGCAAAAAACTGAACCAGCGCGTCAATCTGGACGACGAACCGCGGGTGCTGGGCTTGTATGAGCGTGGCTGGATATTTAAAGGCGTACTGGGCAACCTGAACGAGTCCGAAGCGCGCTACGTGCGGGCCCTCGCGACACGCCACAATTCCTGGATTGCCCGCCAGGTGGCGTGACCCGTGTCAGCAAACGCTGGACCGTTCAATGGCGACGGTTCAGCGTTTTGATCATCGCCATGTCGCCCCCGTGCACCATGGCGTAGTTATTCACAACATCGTGAATTTTTTCCTGGGAGTAGGGCTTGACCACGTAACCATTGGCTCCGGCACTGATCGCCCGCTGAATACTTTCGATGGAGTCATCAGCCGTCACCAGAACAATGTGCTGATTCTCCCGAACCTGTTTGAAACGCGCCATCAGTTCGTGGCCGTCACCATCGGGTAACCCCAGATCCAGCAGGATGATCTGATACTCACTGGCCTCAAATACCGCCCGTGCAGACGCCGCATCGCCACATTCTGACACGCGGGTTGCACCTGCTTTATACAGCATTGCCACCAGTCGCTCTCGCATCACGGGTTCGTCTTCAACCACCAGTACTCTCAGATCCGTCATCTTTGTTCTCCTGTCTTTTACCGCCCGGTCAGAAGGCATCTTTGCTGGTTCTGCGTGGCAAATCCAGAGGCGCAGCTCTGGACCGATCACTGTCAGCACTCAGTTCCGTGTGCATTCTATCCGATTCGCCAGTGCTCGACGCGCCCTTACCGGACCGTACCAGGATGTTGGCGATGCTCACCGCCGTGGTGTACAGCGAGATAGCAATGATCAGCAAGACGGGCTGCACAAAAGCCACAAATCCCGGAATCTCAGCGTTACCGGTCATGCTCAGAATCAGAATGATCGCCGGACCCAGCACCACAAACAGTGTTAGCGCAATAAAGAAGACGATTCGCTCTTTGTAGCGCCCCAGATCACGGTTGGTGACCAGACCAAGCACGAACTTGCCGATGGCAAGCCCGGCCAGTATCGCCGCCGCAATACTGAGGTCCGGACGCATCAGGGTCTGATACAGATTACCATCCCAAAGCCGCTGCATGGCGATCACCAGAAACGGAAAAAGCACAAACAGAATGTCGGCGTAGGTGCCATACATCATACTGAGCGAATAATGTTCCTGCTGTTGTCGATTGTTACTCATTGGCCTTTTCCCATGTCGTTTTCCGTTCGTCCGTCGCCCTGAGAAGAACGCGATCGATCATTTCTTCCAACGCATTCAGCTCTGTACCGATCGCCGGCCAGTCCAGCTGCTGCTCTCTAAGTCGGGCTTCAAGGGCCGCCGCCTGGCGCGTCATCAAGGGATAACCCACAGCCCCGGCGGTTCCTTTAATCTGATGACTTTCTGATATCAACACCTCAATATTCTGCTCGTCCCAGGCCATGCGCAGTCGGCCACGGCGCTGGCTCAGTCCCGCCAGAAAACGGGTGACCAGATGGGCAATGCCCTCATCGGTTTCGCCAGCTTCAGCATCGGCAATCAGGTAACGTGCCAGCGTGGTTTGGAGATGCCCCTGATCAATTGGTTTATTAAGCACACCGTCACAGCCCGCCGCGAGCATGGCATCGTTTTCAGATTGGTCACCGGCGGTGAAGGCGATAATCGGTCGACGAAATCCGGCCTGGCGCAATAATCGGGTTGCCGTCACGCCGTCCATCTCAGGCATGTGCCGGTCCATCAACACCAGATGCACAGTATCCGCCAGCGCCTGCCGCACCGCCTGGTCTCCACTGGCCACCGAAACCGGTTCAACACCGAACCGCCTAAGCATGCGCTCGACCAGCAACCGGTTGTCTTCATTATCCTCGGCGATCAGCACTTTGCCGCTGTATCTGTGGCCCTGACTCGCCTCCTGGCAGACAGTCAGGTAACGGGCCAGCACTTCATAAAAACGCTGTTTGTCGATGGGCTTGGCCAGATGCTCATTGCAGCCGGCCAGCCGGTAGTCGCCTATGTCTTCGGTCATTACATTGGCGGTCAGGGCAATAATCGGAGTGTTAACGCCGGCCTCACGCAACGCCGCGGTCGCATCCCGACCATTCATCACCGGCATCTGAATATCCATCAGGATAAGGTCGAAACTTTCTCGGCTTGCCATTTCAAGCGCTTCGGCGCCATTACCCACGTGCACCAGTTCAGCGCCGGTGCGCCCCACCAGCAGGGACACCAGAAGACGATTCACGTCATTATCCTCTGCACACAGGATTCGGCCCTTGAGCCTGGGTGCCATGACCATCGGGATGTTTTGCCGGCGCTGGTGGAATTCCGAGGCATCGCGCAGAAAATGCACATCGTCAAGACAACCGGTCCGGATAGCCACTTCAAACTCACTGCCTTCACCATAGGTGCTGGTGACCCGGATGCTACCCCCAAGCAACTCCGCCAGCCGCCGGGAGATGCTCAAGCCAAGGCCAGTGCCACCGTATTGCCGTGAGATAGCAGAGCTGGCCTGGGCAAAAGGGTCAAACAGCCGTTCCAACTGCTCGGGTTTGATGCCGATGCCGGTATCCACCACCCGGGCAAACAGGGTTTCAGAGCCACGATCACAACGCAGCGCCAGCGAGATGCTGCCGTTCTCGGTAAATTTGAGGGCATTGCCACACAGGTTGATGATGATCTGACGGAATCGGGTGGGATCGGTCTGGATCTGCTCGGGTAGCGGAAAATCACAGAGAACGCTGAAATCGAGGCCTTTCTCACGGGCACGAGGCTCAAAAAAACCACGAATTTCATCCAGCAGCTCTGGCAAGCGCACCGGCACAACGTCAACGTCCAGCTTGTTGGCGTCTATCTTGGAGTGATCCAGAATATCGTTTACCAACTCCAACAAGTGTCGACCGCTGCGGACCACCGTCTCGGCACTGCTGCGTTTTTCCCGCTCATTCAGATCCGGGTCCAGCAGGGTTTCACCGTAACCGATGATGGCCGCCAGGGGGGTCCGGATTTCGTGGCTCATATTTGCCAGGAACTGGCTTTTAGCCTGGGCCGAGTTTTTCGCCAGTTCTTTTTCCAGCCGCTCCTGCTCCCGCTCCCGCTCTATGCGCTGGCGCTGATGGCTTTCGGTAGCGTCGATACAGGTGCCTTCAAGATGCGTGGGTAACCCGTCATCACCGTAAACAGTATGCAGCGAAATCGTTGCCCAGAGCTCGACACCGCGCCGGGTAAGGTAACGGGCCTCAATGCCTTTCACCACGCCCCGGGCCTCCAGCTGCTGGACCACCAGGCGCCGCAGTCGCGGGTCGGCGATACAGGTATCCAGCACGTCCGGACTGTGCTGCAACAGTTGCCGGTTGCTGCTGTATCCAAGCAGTTCTGCCATCGCCGGGTTGGCGGTGACAAAGCGCCGGTCTGGCGACATCTGGAACACCCCTTCGATGGCGTTGTCAAACAACGACTGATAGCGCTGAAGGTTGGCCAGGGCACGCTGGTTCCACGCCAGGGCCTCACCTTGCACCTGCTTGATGCGATCCGCGAGGGCAAACGAGAACAGGATAATCTGGGCGGTCAGGCCAAACTGGGGCGCGTAGGTGGTAAAGGTATTCAGCGGCAAATAGCCCATCACGGTAAACGCATAGATACCAAACCCGATCAACGCCAGAGTCCAGGCAAAGAAATACCCCCGCGCCGCCGGATTGTAGTATTGCCAGGACAAATAACTAACCACGATCAGGATCACGCTCAGCAGGATAGAACCAAGAACAATCCATTCCATGGCCACGGCATAGGGCATGAAGAACGACAGCGCCAATGTCGTCACCACCGAGTAGACACACAGCCGGATCACGTAGTCCAGATCAGGGGAACGCTCACGGGTTTCCAGCAACGACCGGGCCATCAGCAATCCAAAAAACCAGGTCAGAATGATCTGGAAGTGCAGATAGGCCTTATCAAGGATCGCCGGGCGATTTTCCAGCAACTGGACACCGTGCACCTGCTCGGTGGCAATAAAGATGGAGGCACTGACCAGATAGAGTACGTAATAGATGTTGCTGCGCTCGCGAACCGACACGGCAACAAACAGGTTGTAGGCCAGAATCGCCAGAATCGCACCCAGCAACAAGCCGCGAACGGCTTCGTCTATCGAAACCTTTTCAATGTAACTGTCGGGATGCCACAAGGTGATCGGCAGCCGAAACGTGTTGGTGTTGGTAATCCGGAGAAAGACCGTCGTGCTGGTGTCTGGCGGCAGCTGCAACCGGAAGGTCGGGTTGGGCACCGCCAGATCCCGCTCGTCCCAGTTATCCAGATACCCGGCCTGGCGCTGCTCCACCAGCCGCCCGTCGCGGACCAGATACAGTCGAATGTCGTCCACCAGCGGGAGTGCCAGCTCCAGAATCCAGCTGGTGTCGGTATCAATGGTATCGGTGCTCAGGTCAAAGCGGGTCCAGTAAGCCGATTCGGTATACCCAAAATTCAGCACGCCACCCTCATGCAGATTGAGCTGATCTGCCGGCATAGTCATGACGTCGTCAATCGACCATTGGTGATCGGCATCCTCAAGATACCGGATACAGCCATCAAGATTGCGAACACTGCTTGTGGTGTTGTCCAGCACGATAGCCCCGGTGGCACAAGCAGTCTTCGCCAGTGCCAGGGACGGCAAGGTAACGAAAACCAGCACCAGAACAAGCCATGCCATTCGGGCCGGGGTTTCAGTAAACCGTTGCTGCAAAATGTGATCTCCGCGCGGGTAGCTACGTGCTTTATCGTTTATTGTGAGCACACGTCACTTTAGCCGTTCACTTGTGTTTTCGCATCCCGGGGCCACCTGAAATGAGACATTCCTGCCTATTTGCCGCCGTTTCTCTGACACTGCTGTCGCTCAGCGGATGCCGGATGGAGAGCTCCGGCTCATCCGCATTCAACCCGGCAACCAATGTTGATCTGACCTTTTCGAGCTTTGATCTGAGCAATACCGAGCAGGCACCAGACGCACTCCGCTATACCCGATTCAACGATTTCTACAAGGGAATCCAGCCCGCCAACAGCGACGCCGACGATGCGGAACATCTCGCCACCGTTGAAGAGATCCGGCGTCACATCGACCTCTTTATCGGAGCGGAGCCAACAGAAGACGGCAACGATTATAGCCGTGTTCGTAACCCTCTGGACCTGATGAACCAGGTCATAAGTGTCGGCCAGATCAATAATTTTGATGAAGGCAGGCGCTACATCCGGGACCGCATTGCCATTAGCCAGGCCGGCAACTACAACACCCGCAGTGCCGGCGCCCGCATCCGCTTCACCGATCAGGCAGCGGCCATCAGCCAGCAACCGCTGAACGACACCGAATGGAATTACCAGACTCTGGATTGGCGTTACCTACCGGAAGGGCCAGAAGGCAGCGACCTTACGGAGAAGGTCTATCGAACCATCCAGTATGTGGCCCGTAGCGTAACCGAGGATGTCAGGGATGAGCAGCCGGAATTGCTGAGCGTATTGGCAGGCTCTCGCTTCGATGCCCTGCAGTTTACGGATAACGGCTACAACCAGCCGGAATACGCCACAGCAGACTACGTCAGCCGCAACAACGGTGGCATTGAGCTGCGCCAGGAGTTTGTTACCGAAGCCCAGCTAGACACCCTGTTCATCAAGAACGATGACCAGACCGTGATCGACCTGAGTCGGTATGGTGAGAGCAACACCTCGCCGGACTGTCTGCGAGTTGAGCTGAACTACGCCATGAACGAGGTGAGAATCTACACCTCCAACGACGAGCCAGCTCGAACCGATAACGATGAAGTCAACGACGCCAACTGCGTAAATCAGCCAGAGGACATGGCAGTGGCGTTCTGGAGCGCCACGTCCGCATCAGCTCGCAAATAGCGTCAAAGATCCCAGTTCTGCAAAAAGCCCTTCTTTCGGCTGATCATGCGCTCGTAGGTTGAAATCATGATGGCCGCATGGGGGGCTTTGGTCAGTCGCAAGGTTTCAATCCGACGCTCAAGCTGCTGGACCTCATCGCACACCTGTTGCTGCACGTGGGTTCTCACACTGTCATGTTGATCCAGCTTTACGCGGCGCAGGTCGGGGGGGGGGAAGTTCGTGTCTGTCCATGACGTCTCATCCTTTGAGTTTAGCGAATAATCCATTTCTACTAACCGATTTTGCAGAACTGTCTGACAAAGTGCAATTAAAATGAACAACGTATCATTGTTTTCTGTCAAAAAACCCGTCACACCACTCCTGAGCCTGTAACGGGCCACCCGTACCACCATCAAGCCGCAATCAGCCGCCTCTTGTTTTCCGGTAATACCGGGAACTGCCGACACACAGTATAGACAAATCTGGCCAGTGCGGGTAAGTGATGCCCCACTATTGGAAAACCGGTGTTAAGCAAGCTGACCGAAATGTCTCGTGCGGGATCCGCCCAGCAGAATTTATTGATCAGACCGACGTGGCCAAAGGCATAGCGACTTTGCTGGCCCCACAAACCGACCGGATTGCCGCCCAGCATCATCCCGGCGCTGAATCGCATCGGAATCATCATCGTGCGGTCGACCTGCAGCGATCCGAATTGCTGAATTGCGCGGCGCACGGTCAGTTCGCTGCAGATGCGCCGACCATTCCAGACACCACCATTGAGCATCATCTGGAAAAATCGCCCCATCTCCTCTGCAGTACCGCAAAGATTGCCCGCCGGAATCACCGCCTCTTGAAAGCGGGGATCGTTGGTCACCTTTTCCACTGTACCAATGTCGCCACCCAACGCCCGATTGACGATCCAGGACAGAGGAAACACTGGTGTCGGACCGGTTGCGTAATTGCTTGCCAGTTCGTGCACATGTTCCGCAGCAATCCCGTAGGTAAACCACTTCATGCCCATGGGAATCCGCAGGTTGCGGTCCAGGTAGTTTTCGATGGTGTCGCCGGTGACTTTTTCTAATACCCGCTGCAACACAAATCCGCCGGTGATGGCATGGTAGGCAACCTTGGCACCGTCTACCTCGACCGGCTTGGCTGCGCAAAGCAACCGCCAGATTTCATCGCGCTCCCATAACACATCAATCGGTGTTTCTCTGGGGATGGCGGGAATTCCGCCGCGGTGCGACAGTATCTGGTGCACCGTAATCGTTCGTTTGCCGTTCTTTCTGAATTCCGGGCAGTAGTAGGACACCGGGTCCATCAGGTTGACCAAACCCTGCTCTGCCAGCATATGCATCAGCAGGGCGGTAACCGCTTTGGACGCCGAGAAATAGCAGATCGGCGTGTCTGTGGTCATGGGAATTCTGGGCAACGCGGAAGGGTCCCCGGGGCCGTTGCCACTGGCATGACCGATCGCCCGGTGCAATACCTGCTCTCCGCCGTAGCGCAATGACAGCTGAATACCCGGATGCACGCCAGTGCGGTACAAGCCTTCGACACTGCGCCATACCGATTCCACGGCATGTTCGGACAGACCTACCTGGTCCGGGTGTTCTGTCTCATGGTTGCGGAAAGTGACCGAAGCAAGATCCGCAGGGACCTCGCAGGTGTGCAGTGCACGACGGGCGAGTGAATGCATAACGAACGCCTTTTATCATTGTTGGTAGCCGGCCCACCTGGGCCAATCATCCGAGCGATCAGGCCCGGCGAACATCAGTCCTCATTATGTACTGGCTGAAAAGGCTGTACCATAACCACACAGTCCCGACCCTGCATTTTGGCCTGATACATCGCTTTATCGGCAGCACCGCACAGCGTATCAAGGCTGTGACCGTGTACTGGAAACACCGCCACGCCGATGCTGATGGTCAGAGGCACCGAATGCCCGGACTCCAGCAGGGTCGGCTTTCGGCTCACCCGCTGGCGCAAACGCTCGGCCATATCTCGGGCACCCTCGATGTCCATCTCCGGCAGCACAATGACGAATTCCTCTCCACCGAAGCGACCCACTGCATCGACACTGCGCACACTGTCCTCCAGGGTTCGGCTGACGGCACAGAGGACGGCATCACCGGCGGCATGCCCCCAGCTGTCGTTAACCTCCTTGAAGTGGTCAAAATCAATCCACACCAGTGCCATGGGGCGCTCATAACGCCGAGCTCGTTCCAGCTCCTCTTCCAGCACGCGGGAAAACTCACGGCGGTTGAGCAAGCCGGTTAACGGATCGCGGGTTGCCAACTCTTCCAGTTCGTTCTCAAGTTCTTTGCGATCGGTGATGTCCAATACGATCCCTTCCAGGAACGCGGTGCCGTCGTCCTGTTCAACACCGCAACCCCGCTCCCACACCCAGACCTGCCGGCCATCTTTTCGGGTAATCGCATACTCGACCGAAAAAGACTGGCCCTTCCGCACCGCTATATCTACCTCTTCGGCGATCCGCTCTGTGGTGTCCGCGTCCATCAGCGCCGCAAAGCTTGTGATCCGGTTATCGATCAATTCGTCGGGCGTATAGCCCGTCAGTCGCTCACAACCGCCAGACACAAACACCATGGTCCACTGGTCATCGTGCAGGCAGCGATAGGCCATGCCCGGCAGGTTATCCATCAACACCGTCAGCTGTCGCTCTCGCTGCCGCAAGGCCCGGCGTTGATTCACCTGCAGTGACAATAACAGGCGATCCTTAATGAGCAGTCGCAGAATCGCGATGAACAGCACCAGGCCCGTAAATACCACAAAGGCAAAGCCTTTCCAGGTTTGTACGCTCGAGAGGGTACGAGGGTCCGGAAACCAGACTTCGACAATCCGATCAGAGAAGGTGATCCAGATCAGGCCTGCCACCAAATACACCAGGGTTGCCGTTAACGCTCTGCGCAGAGGGTTCTGTCTGTCATTCAATCCGATTGATCTGTCGCCCTCGGGACGATCAGGCTGCATGGTATTCCCTTATGATTTGGCAGTTTCTAGTATCAAAAGTAGACATTATCAACGCCGGCGTCGAGGCTTTGCGGTTATTTCTGACAGAGGGCCGGCCTCGTGCTTTAATCCCGACAAACCGAGCGAATGACAGGAGCGCGCATGACACCCGGAATACTGGCCGCCCAGAAAGCCAAGGTGAGCTATACCGTTCACGAATACCAGCACGAACCCTCAGCGGAAAGCTATGGTACTGAGGCCGCCGAGAAAATGGGGGTAGATCCGAGCCGGGTTTTTAAAACTCTGGTGGTCAGTGTAGACGGCAAAACGCTGGCGGTGGCGGTGCTACCGGTGACTCATTTGCTCAGCCTGAAACTCATTGCCAAGGCGGCAGGCGCCAAGAAAGCGGCTATGGCGGATAAACTGGACGTGCAGCGCAGCACCGGTTATGTGCTGGGCGGGGTGAGCCCTCTGGGCCAGAAGAAGCGCTTACCAAGCTACATTGATGCTTCCGCTCAGCAATTCGATACGGTGTTCGTCAGCGCCGGCAAAAGGGGCCTGGAGATTGAACTGGCACCTGCTGACCTGGCGAGGCTGACCAACGGTCAGTTTGTGCCCCTGCAACAGGACTGATAAAACCACCGGGCACAAAAAAGCCCGGAGGGCTTGTAGGACCATCCGGGCTTTTCACCCAGCACCGGCGAACCGGCGCTGATTGACGAGCTTCAGCCCACCGATGCTTGCGCGTCGGTCAGGATCTTGTTGAGGGTAGCGCTTGGCTGCATCACCTCACACACCTTCTCCATAGGCGGATGATAGTAACCGCCGATGTCGGCCGGATGGCCCTGCACCACCGTCATTTCTTCCAGAATCTTGTCCTTGTTTTCCTCCAGCTGCTTGGAAAGCTTGGCGAAAAATGCTTTCAGATCCTTGTCTTCGTCCTGCTTGGACAGTTCTTCCGCCCAGTATCGGGCCAGATGGAAGTGAGAGCCACGGTTGTCCAGCTCGCCGGTCACGCGGGATGGCGACTGGTTATTCTCCAGCAGGCGCTCAGTAGCCTTGTCCAGGGTCTGGCCCAGCAAACGGGCGCGCAGGTTATTCTGCTTCTCACCCAGCTCATCCAGAGACACAGCCGTCGCCAGGAACTCACCCAGTGAATCCCAGCGCAGGTGATTTTCCTGAACCAGCTGCTGCACGTGCTTGGGCGCAGAGCCGCCGGCACCGGTCTCATACAGACCACCACCGTTCAGCAGCGGTACAATCGACAGCATCTTGGCGCTGGTACCCAGTTCCAGAATCGGGAACAGGTCAGTCAGATAATCACGCAGCACGTTGCCGGTGACAGAGATGGTGTCCAGGCCGCGGATCAGGCGCTCCATGGTCCAGCGAATAGCGCGCACCGGCGACTTGATGTGAATTTCCAGGCCGTCGGTGTCGTGCTCCTGCAGATACTGCTCAACTTTTTTGATCAACTGGGCATCGTGGGCACGCTCGTCATCCAGCCAGAACACGGCCGGAGTGTTGCTGGAACGGGCGCGATTGACCGCCAGCTTGACCCAATCCCGGATCGGCAGGTCTTTGGTCTGGCAGGCGCGCCAGATATCGCCTTTCTGGACGTTGTGCTCGGTCAACACGGTGCCGTCTTCGGCGACCACACGAACAATACCGTCTTCCTTGATTTCGTAGGTCTTGTCGTGAGAGCCGTACTCTTCGGCTTTCTGCGCCATCAGGCCCACGTTGGGTACGGTACCCATGGTGGTCGGATCGAAGGCACCGTGGGTTTTACAGAAGTTGATCACTTCCTGGTAAATGGTCGCGTAAGTGGACTCCGGCATAACCGCCTTGGTGTCCTTGAGTTTGCCGTCACGGGCCCACATTTTACCGGAGTTGCGAATCATCGCCGGCATGGAAGCGTCAACAATAACGTCACTTGGCACGTGCAGGTTGGTGATGCCTTTCACGGAATCGACCATGGCGATTTCAGGACGGTGTTCATAGCACGCGTGCAGGTCTTCCTGAATCTGCTCCTGCTTGGACTCCGGCAGTTGCTTGATTTTTTCAAGCACGGAAGACAGGCCATTGTTCGGGTTGACACCAATTTCGTTAAACAGGTCGCCGTACTTGTCGAAAAGCTCTTTGTAGAACACCTTCACCGCGTGACCGAACACGATCGGGTGAGAGATTTTCATCATGGTGGCTTTGACGTGCAATGAGAACATCACACCGGTCTTTTCACAGTCGGCGATGGCGTCTTCGAAGAACTTGATCAGCGCCTGCTTGCTCATGTACATGCCGTCGAGCACTTCGCCCTCGAGCAGCGGCAGCTCGGCCTTCAGTACAGTCTGTTGACCCTTTTTGTTCTCGAATACGATGCGGGCGTTGGTGGCCTTGTCCAGGGTGACGGATTGCTCACTGGAGTAGAAGTCGCCACCGCGCATGTGTGCAACGTGAGTGCGCGAAGCCGGGCTCCACTCGCCCATGCTGTGCGGAAACTTGCGGGCAAAGGCTTTTACTGCGGCCGGGGCACGGCGATCGGAGTTGCCTTCACGCAGAACCGGGTTGACGGCACTGCCAAGGGCTTTGGAATATCGGGCCTGGATGTCTTTTTCTTCGTCAGTTGCCGGGTTTTCTTTGTACTCGGGCAGCTTGTAACCCTGTTCGTTCAGCTCTTTGATGGCCGCCCGCAATTGGGGAATAGACGCGGAGATGTTCGGCAACTTGATGATGTTGGCGTCCGGGTCTTTGGTGTACTCACCCAATTCAGCCAGGGCGTCGGGAACGCGCTGGTTTTCTTCAAGGTAGTCCGGGAAACCGGCCAGAATACGCGCGGCAAGGGAGATGTCGCTGGTTTCAAAGTCGATGCCAGCTGGCTTGGCGAAGGTTTCCAGGATGGGAAGCAGTGACCGTGTGGCGAGGGCGGGGGCCTCGTCGGTCAATGTGTAGACAATCTTGGATTTGGAGTTGCTCATTTTCGTCCTCAGGCAAATGGGTGGGTTCAGGACGGTCATGGCTGGGTCAGGCGTCTTGTGAACGGCTGGTCTGGCCGATGACTGATTCGGAACTTTTGATAGGTCTAATAAGATAGCATTTTTTACCAAACTTTGGTTACGATCTTAGTATAAGAACGGAGTAAAAATGCCTGATCTTCCGTGACAGGACGATGAAAAGGCTGAAATTTACGAAACTTTCTAACATTTGTCAGGTGTGGTGCCAGCGTGCCAGGGGCAGGGCTTTCCAAAACACGCTGTGAATACTTCCCTGTACGCTCTGCTCCGCCATCCATGGCTCCGCAAGGTTTTGGAAAGC